>OIFK01000037.1_pt1 | contig 123182 bp, 118 predicted proteins | sample 1582071 | NCBI WGS metagenome assembly OIFK01 (sample SAMN07501052, study PRJEB24779) | human gut metagenome | isolation source: stool | host: human infant | place: USA: Pittsburgh, PA | reverse complement strand
TGGTATAAAGTCTTTTTTTTTATTATTATTCAGAACTAGCCATAGGCTATTTTTTCATACAAAACTTTACACTATCAAAATAATTTAATTATAAATTTTCCCCTCTAGTTTCTATTATGTTTTTATACCAATAGAAAGATAGTTTCTTCTTGCGTGCTAATTTATTGTTATGATCAACATAGATAAATCCATATTGTTTCTTATAACCATTTAACCAGCTTAATAAATCTATTACAGACCAAGCATAATAACCTTTTAAATTTATTCCTTCTTTTATAGCATTTTTTACTGCTACTAAATGCTCTTCAATAAACTTAATTCTTGGTATATCAACAATTTCTCCGTCAATAATAATATCTTCATCGCCCAATCCATTTTCAGTAATATATATTTTCACATCACCATATCTTGCTTTTAGCATTCTCAAACCATCTAAGAAGCCTTCAGGTGATATTTCCCATCCCCATTTAGTATATTTCTTATCATCATCAATTACTGTTTTAAAATAGCCGTCAAAATAAACTCCACCTGCTGCTCCAGTTGAATTTTCTCTTGAAAACTTAACGTCGACATCATCTATGTTCTTTATTACCCTTTGAGGCTGATAATAATTTAATCCTATAAAATCATTCTTACTAGCGTTTCTCTTTAACAACTCTAGTTCCTCTTCTGTCCAATCAGGAGTAATTTCCCTTTTTTTCAAATACTCAACCATATACTCTGGATATTTTCCTAGTAATATTGGATCATAATACCAGTAGGTTTCCATATTATTTGCATGATTCTCTGCATCTAAGTTTTCTTCATTATCATCTACACTAAATGCAGGACTAAATACATGCGTAATACCTATTTCTCCATACTGTTTTAATTTCTTATATAACTCTACTGCTTTAGCATGAGCTACAAATACATTATGAGTTGATTGAAAATACTTCTTTTCATCATTTTGTATTGCCGGTGGATGTGCTCCATTAATATAGCCAAGTTTAGAAAACACTATGGTTTCATTAAAGGTTATCCAATGCTTTACCCTATCCCCAAAAGCTTTAAAACAAACATTTGCATAATTTAAAAAAGCATCGATAGTATCCTTATTAATCCATCCTCCCTTTTCTTGTAACACTTGTGGTAAATCCCAATGATATAATGTTACAAATGGTACTATTCCATATTTTAAGCATTCATTAATTATATTATTGTAAAAATCAATTCCCTTTTGATTTATCTCTCCAGTACCATTAGGTATAATCCTGCACCAAGATACTGAAAATCTGTATGACTCTAATCCCATCTCTGCCATTAACTTTATATCTTCTTTGTATCTATTATAATGATCGATTGCTACATCTCCATTAGTTCCTTCAAAAGTCTTACCTGGTATCTTAGAAAATACATCCCAGTTAGATACCCCTTTCCCATCTTGATTATATCCACCTTCAATTTGATATGCTGCTGATGCCGCACCAAAAAGAAAATCCTTTGGAAATTTCATTTAACCGCCTCCATTCACTTGTATAAATCCGTCATATCAATTATTCTAATCTTTATCATTTGTACCAACAAATCTTACAACACAATAATACCTTTTTATCAAATATCTGTAAATGATTTCTTTTTAATATTTATCCCCATTTTTAATATTTGTACCTACAAATAGTGATTGTTTGCATAAATTGTTATATAATTACATTAACGGATTACACAAGGGGTGAATAATTATGTTTAAATTAATTATCTCTAATTCTTATGATGAAGAGAACTACAATATAGATTGGAAAAGTTACGGGGTTCAAGCCTATTATGAAAATTCTACTGATAAACTAATAGATAAAGTAAAAGAAATAGCTCCTACATTAATAGTTATAAATTCTTTAAATAATAGTTCTGATATTTTGAACAAGCTATCTATTATTAATAAGAATTCTTCTAATATTAATTGCATAGTTATTTCTAATAATAGAGATTTAAAGTTTATAAAAAGCATAGCTAAATTTAATATCTTCTCTTATATAACTCCTCCTTTTATAGAGTTCCAACTACTAAAAGAAGTAGTTATCCTGAAAGAAAAATTAGATACAAAAACCTTTAATACTTCAAATACTCAAAACAAGCTAATATCATATGCATTAAATTATATACATACTAACTATAATGATTATGATTTAACGTTAGATAGTGTAGCAAGTTTTGTATATATAACCCCAGTTTATCTGAGTACTTTATTTAAAAAGGAGATTGGAGTAAACTTCTTAGATTATATTCATAAATATAGGACTGAAAAGTCTAAAGACTTGTTAAATAATAAAAAATACTCAATTAGCAAAATAGCTTTAATGGTTGGATATTCTTCTGAAAAACTATATTCAAGTAAATTTAAAAAGTATAATAATATTACACCAAAACAATATAGGCAATTTTATATGAACTAGAAAAAATAAAATATATTACAAAAGGAGTTTATGAACTAATTATTTAGTACATAAACTCCTTAACTAATCACTTATTATTTTTCTAGTTTATCATCATTTGTTTCTTCAGGTATTTCTTCTTTTGTTTTATCATCTAAATAACCTTTATTTCCAGAAGTAGGGTTATTTAATATTCCAGCCATAACTAATACACCCAGTAAGGCAACAACTATTTCTTCGTAATTACCTGGTAGTACATTAACCCCAAATCCTTGTAAAACCAAGGGAATTAACGCAAATATTGAAACCCATAATCCATAGTTTTTAAAACGGGATAAATCCATATAGTAGCACCCCCTTTTACACTTATATTATATGTAAAGTAGGAGGTAACTGTTACATAACTTCATTATTATAAAATTATGAATAGATTTAATTTTTCACATAGAAAAGAAACTGCTCAAATTTGAGCAGTTTCTTTGTAATTAAGCCTCTAATAAGAAAGCATAATATCCTTTCATAGCTTCATATATGTCAACCTTACTAGCAACTTCCCAAGGTGCATGCATATTATGAAGGGCAACACCACAATCTATAACTTCCATATTGTAATTAGCTAAGATATAAGCGATTGTTCCACCGCCTCCTTGGTCAACCTTTCCTAGTTCAGCTGTTTGGAATGCAACATCATGCTTATCCATAATAGCTCTAAGTTCTGCTATGAACTCTGGATTAGCATCATTACATCCTCCCTTACCTCTAGAACCTGTATACTTATTGAATACTAGTCCTTTACCAAAATAAGCAGAGTTCTTCTTTTCCATTACTGATGGATAATTAGGGTCAAAAGCAGCACTAACATCTGAAGATAACATCTTAGAATTCTTTAATGCTCTTCTAAGTTTTATATCAGAATAATCTCCTACTCTATCCATAACTTCTGCAACAGTATTTTCAAAGAATTTAGATTGCATTCCTGTAGCACCAACACTACCTATTTCTTCTTTATCAACTAAAAGACATACACATGTTTTATCTATTTTTTCAACCTTTAGCATTGCCATAAGTGAAGTGTATGAACATACTCTATCATCATGACCATATGCCATAACCATACTTCTATCAATACCGTAATCTCTAGCCTTACCAGCTGGTACAATTTCAAGTTCTGCTGATAAGAAATCTTCTTCTTCTATTCCATACTTATCATTTAATATCTTTAATATATTAGCCTTAACAGCATCTTTTTCTTCATCTTTTAATGGCATACTACCAACAAGTACGTTTAGGTCCTCACCTTCAATTACCTTGTTAGCTTTCTTTTCTTGTTGAGTTTGAGCTAAGTGAACTAGAAGATCTGATATTCCTATTACAGGATCATTATCATCTTCACCAATAACTATATCAACCTTAGTTCCATCCTTCTTGCAAACTACACCATGTATAGCTAAAGGTAATGTAACCCATTGATATTTCTTTATTCCACCATAATAATGTGTTTCTAAAAGGGCAAGGTCTGTATCTTCATATAATGGATTTTGCTTTAAATCTAATCTTGGAGAATCTATATGTGCCCCTAATATCTTCATTCCATCTTCCATAGGTCTTTCACCAACTATAAACAAAGCTATAGCTTTATCCATATTGTTTGCATAGACCTTATCTCCAGCCTTTAAAGCTTCGCCATTTTTAATAACATCATCTAGATTCTTATAGCCATTTTCTTCAGCTATTCTAATAGTTTCCTTTACACATTCTCTTTCTGTTTTGCATAGGGACATAAAGTTCTTATATCCTTCATTAAAGTCGAATATCTCCTTTATACCTTGTTCATCATATTTTTCCCATGCGCATTTTTCATTTTTGCTCATACTTTATAGCCTCCTTTAATATATAGAAATAGTTTATCCCTTATCCTCAACTTTTATATTGGAAGATAGGGATAAACTTATTACTTATCGCTAACTAAATTCATTCTGCTTTCTATTATATCTACAGCAGAAACATTAGACATTAATGAATATCTATAGTTTACTGCTGCTGCTTCAATAATTACAGCAATATTTCTACCTGGCCTTACCGGTACAGTTAACTTTCTAACTGGTACACCTAATATATCCATATAGTCAAAGTTATTTCCTAATCTATCATAATCATTATCATCTTTCCAATGTTCAAAGTGCATTACTAAAGTTATTGTCTTCTTTAAAAGAATAGAACTTATACCATAAAGAGCTGGTACATCTATAATTCCAATTCCTCTAACCTCTAACATACCTCTAGTTATGCTTGGAGATGATCCTATTAGTTCCCCATCAATTTCTTTTATATCAACAGCATCATCTGTAACTAATCTGTGTCCTCTCTTAATTAACTCTAATGCTGTTTCGCTCTTACCTATACCACTTTCTCCAGTAATTAATATACCAATACCTGATACATCAACTAAAACTCCGTGAAGACGTGTTTCTGGTGCTAGCTTATCTGATAAATAGATAGTTAAATTACTCATAAGCTTTGTAGTAACTAAATTACTTCTAAGCACCCATATATTTTTCTTATTTGCAGCATTAATTAACTCTTCATGAGGTTCAAGACCTCTAGACATAATTATGCAATGCATAGGAAATGTAAAATACTTATTTAATCTCTTCTTCCTAAACTCAACCTGCATATCATCCAAAAAACTCCATTCAGCCTTACCTATTACCTGTAATCTTTCAGGCGCAAAATAATTATAAAATCCTGCAAGTTGAAGCCCTGGCCTATTTATATCGTTTACGGTTATAAGCTCATTTGGTTTTCCTTCTACTAAAACCTCTAAGTCAAAATCTTTAATTAGTTTCTCAACTGTTACTGACAATCCCCATCACCCTTTATTTTTTATTAAGTTCTATCCCATCTAATTGTACTCTAAAATTCCTTTTAACATTATCAATATATCTTCTTCTAAGCTTTTGTTGTATTTCCTTTTCTTTATCTGATAAACCTTCTTCTTGGCTTTTTTTATAAAGCATATTTATGTGTTCTATTACTTCTTCTATTTTCATTGAATCTATATCCATTACTACAACTCCTTTGTTACTTCTTAAGCTTATTTTACCTATAATTCTCTATATTATCAACCTTTCACAAGGTTAATATTTCTTAACTTTATCTTACTTTCTGTTATTTTCTATTAATATTTTCGCCAAATTTCGTATTTAAAATACTTTTATTATTGTAGATATTATTTAATTCTTCTTTAAGAAAACCTTTGCTAATTTACTTTTGTTAATTCTTGTCACTTAATGTTGCATGAAATAATTTTACATTTTTTCGGGGCATGTTATAATAATAAATAAGGAAAACTTACGAATTTTGGAAAAAGAGGTGATATTATGAAAATACATAAGCTATCAAAAATAATTAGACGTGAAAAATTATTTTTAAATATATTATTAAAGTTTCTTTCCCCAACTAATAAAATTTGTGTTCTCTTATCGCAAAAGTTGGACAAGCACGTAGCACTCTATCAGCATCACATTTACATAAGGTATAAGAGGAAACATAGAAAATACTTTGAACCTCGAAGATTAACGGCCTAAATATCCGAATAATAAATGAATAAAAAATACCTCAATAATAAAATTATTGAGGTATTTAAAGTCAATACTAAGTCCCAACATGCCGTTTGCTTATATATTCAGACCTGCTCCTCGCAGGTGGGTTAAGCTCATTCTACTTTTGCCATCTTCTGCCACAAAATTGTGAATTAACTGAAGCCCGACATCCATAAAAGTTGTTGCAAATCCCGTTTATCATATGTAGGTTGAATATGATAAGCTAGGCGCACATCTCAGGATTTCTTATGACTCTATTATAGCACATTTTTTTTTCATTTCAATAGAAATTATTTACTATAAGTAATCGTTTAAAGTTTCTTCCAAATCTTCCTCAAAATCCTCTGAACACAAGATAGCAACAAACTTCATATAGTCTGCATTATTAACATCAATTTCAACTTCTTTTATCTTACTTGCAAGCTCAAGTTCATCTCCTAAATCTTCTACAATGCCTTCAACATTATCCTTAGCAATATCAGATAAATATGATAAATACCAATCACGATACCATTCATCGCTCTCTTCTTCTAAATCACTTTCTTCATTGGCATATGCTCTTGCCGCAAGTATTTCATCTTTGTCAAAATCATAATAAAATTTTAAAACTATAAAATTATCTTCTGTTTTAATTTCTTCAATTTCAGATAATCCATTTTCCTCTAAAAATTCTATTATTTCCGTTGTTTGCATAGTAAAACTCCCCTTATTAATATACTAATTTTTTATATTCCTTTTTAACTGCTAAGAACTCTTCATCATCTTCTACAAGATTAAGTTCTTCTTTTCCATCTACATTATCAACTCTAAAGATAAATACGTCTTCACTTTCTTCATCTAAAGGCGCTAATAATAAATATTCTTGCTCTTTTAAATATATTCTAGCAACTGCTTCAAAGTCGACTTTATTTCCATCTTCATCTCTAAAAGACATTATTTCTCTATCTTCCATTTTCTGTACCTCACTTTACTTAAGTTATTATTTCCATTGTATTATATTATAAACATATGTTAAGTTAAATAGAAAATAAATAAATTCACAAATTCACTTTCCTAGACATAAAAGAAGAAACTGCCACAAGGCAGTTTCTATTACATATTTTCTATGAACTTTTCAATCATCTCATCAGCTTCTTTATACTCTTTTTCAGCTGGTACAAATTTAAATCTAAATCCTGGATCTACAACTTTTAATCCTAAAGACTTCATTCTATCTGTAAGCATTGGAACTGCATTACCGCCCCATCCGTAAGAACCAAATGCCATAGCGGCTGTTCCTCTATTTACTATTGGATTAACAAGGGATAGTAAATCCCAAGCTGGCTTAACTGCATCTGCATTAATTGTAGGTGATCCTACCATGAATCCTTTTGCCTTTTCAACTAATGCAATACAATCTTCAATTTTCATTGAAGTTATTTCATGAACTCCAGCTTTATATCCTTTTTCGTTAAGTTTTTCACTAATATACTTAGCCATTGCTTCTGTATTTCCATAAGCAGAAATATAGAATATTTCAACTTTCTTAGAATCTATAGGTTCCTCTGTTGCCCATTCTCTATATAACTCTAAATATTTCTTTACATCTTCTCCTTTATGAATTGGTCCATGGCTTGTTCCTATCATTTCTATATCTAAGTCCTTAATCTTATCAAGAGCTTTTAAAACAAAAGGCTTAAATGGTCCCATAATACAATCAAAGTAGTATTTCATTTCAGTTACGTAATCATCTCCACCAACATCTAAAACTGTTCCATCTGGACAATAATGACATCCTGTAAAGTCACATGTAAATAAGAATTTGCTTTCTCTTACATATGTAAACATTGTATCTGGCCAATGTAAGTTTGGAGCCTTTATAAATTGTAAAGTTGTCTTTCCTAAAGATATATCTTCATTAACTTCTCTAAAATTAAAAGGCTTATTTAAAATTTCTTTTAAATAATTAATAGCAGCTTTTGTTCCTAAAACTGTAGCTTCTGGATAATCATCTAAAAGCTTAGTTAAAGATCCGCTATGATCTAATTCTGTATGTTGAACTACTATATAATCAACATTTCTTTCCCCAATTACATCCTTTAACTTTTCTTTAAAATCTTCATAAAAACCATTTTTGCAAATATCAACTACAGCAACCTTCTCATCATCAATAACATATGAATTATAAGTTGTTCCCCTCTTAGTCTCCATAATAATATCAAAGATTCTTAGTTCTGCATCTTTAACACCAATCCAATGTATATTATCTTTTAAGTTAACTGCTGGCATTTTGTTCCCTCCTAATAATTATTATCTTATAACATTAATTTTATTATACTCCCATCCTGACTTTGTTACAATATTATCAACAAACAATTTACTTTATTAACTCATATTTAATTATTATTCTCTTTAATCATAAATGTCATTCTATTAAGTTTTATTATATATTCATAGTGAAGAGCCCTCGTTAAAGATACATACAGCAGTCTTTTGTCTAAAATATTGTCACCATAGCTTTCTTCACTTGGATTTAAAATTATTGTACAATCGAACTCTAATCCCTTAGTAAGATATGAAGGAATTATAATTAACTCATCTTCTAACTTTTTCTCTTTTCCCTTTATCAAAGTAAAAGGATTTTTAGTTTTTAACTTTTTAAATAATTTTAATGCTTCATGGCTATTTTTTGTAACTATAGCTATACTCCTCTTACCATTTTCTCTTACCTCTTCCACTATATTATCTATTACCTCTGAGTATTCATTAATACTTTCTACCTCTATTACCTTTGGCACATCACCATGCCTTAATACTGGCATTGCATTCTTTAATCCAAGTTTTTGTGCTTTTAAAGCTCCTGAAGCAAAATCAATAATTTCTACCGTTGATCTATAGCTTTGTGTTAATTGTATATAAGTTGCATTTCCCTTAAATAAACCTTCTGTTATGTCTTCCCATTTTTCTATTCCCTTGTAATAATAAATTCCCTGTGCTAAATCTCCAACTAAAGTTAATGAATTTCCTCTAGATAATTTATTTATTAAATATATTTGAAGAGGACTGTAATCTTGAGCTTCATCCACCACAATATGTTGGAACTTCTCTTTTTCATCTATCCCCTCTAAAATCATTCTTATATATAAAAGTGGTGCTAAATCATCCTCATCTATAATATTACTTTCATAATTTTTATTAATTTCAGCCTTCATAAAGCTTGCTAATTCTTCAGGTACTTTTCCATCAATAGAGATATCAAATAATATTTCATCATTAAAAAAATTATAGTATATATCCTTTGGATTTATTCCTCTCCAATTTTTGAAATAGTTATTAAATTCTTTTTTAGAATTAGACTTTATATTATTTTTCATTTCATCTCTTTTATCATAAAGTTTAATAAGCCCCTCTCTTCTTTCTTGAGAGTCTTTTAAATTCATCTTAAATTCTTTTATTTTTACATCCCATTCTCTATCAATTCTTAATGTTAATTCTTCTATCTTTTCTTTTAATTTAAGATTTAAATATCTCTTAATCTCATCTTTCCTCTTATTAATTGGATATGACTTTAAATCTTTTAAATACAACCTTGCAATTTCTTTTCTGGAAAACAAAACATAATCATCTACCTTTATATCCTCTATTTCCATAGAGCTTCCCTCAACTAAAGCAATATATCTATCAAGAATAGTTTTAAATAAAAGGCTTCCTTTAACTTTGGATGAATTTGAAATATTTAGCCTTCTCTCATCATCCTTTTCCTCCATTAAATCCTTAAGCTTTTCATCTTTATTATAGATTTTCCCCTTTAATTTAAGCTTTGATAACATAAGCTCTTCGAAGGTATTTTGATTTACCTCAGTTGCTCCTAATGATGGTAAAATATCTGAAATATAATCTAAAAATAGCTTATTAGGTGCCAAAACTAATATTTCATTACCACTCATTTTTTCCTTATATCTATAAATTAAATAAGCTAGTCTATGAAGTGCTATTGTTGTCTTTCCCGATCCTGCTGATCCTTGAACTATTATCGGTAAATTCTTTGGCCACCTTATAATGTCATTTTGCTCCTTTTGAATGGTTGCAACTACTTCCTTAAGCTTCTTACCTCTACTTGTTTCAAGATTAATCTTAAGGAATTTATCTACTAACTCTTCTCCTTCTTCTCCATTTATCATAAGCTCATTTATTCTTTCATCAAAGATTTGCTTTATATCGCCATCTTCAAAAAGGAATTTTCTCTTAAGCTCAAGTTTCCCCTCTATTATTCCACTAGGAGCTTTATAATAAGCCTCTCCCCCTGTTCCACTATAATATAAATCTGCTACGGGGGCTCTCCAATCTACTACTATTTCATCCCCATTTTGACTATTATTAATTCCCTGCTTTCCAATATAAATTTTTTCTGTTAATCCCCTATATTCTCTAAAGTCTACTCTACCAAAGTAAGGTGCTTCTAAAGCGTTTTTATAACTATCAATATCCTTAGACAAAACCTCACTTATTTTCTCTACTGCCTCTTTTTCTACATCATACTTTCCCTTAGTTTCTTTTCTTAAATTATTAAGCTTGTTTTCTATATTTAAAGCATCAGACCTCTTTTGCTCTAATTCAAATTTTATTATGTCTCTTTTTTCTTTAAGTATCTTCTTTTCTTCTAATAAATTTATATTCATAAGTTCTTACCTCATATTTTATTTATATATTTAATTATAGACTATAAAAAGCCCTGTAATCAGAGCCTTTTACAATTTACTATTAATTTCTTTTATTTGTTTTTATCTTTTTCTATTTTCTTATAAGCATCATAAATTCCATCTCTTACTGCTTCTCTAATGACTACATAAGCAAATAATACCACAATGCATCCCCCTACTAAAGATATCAAAATCCCCATGTTTATCCCCCTTACCAATAATCATATAACTCTCTAATATTCATTTACCTATATTTTACATTTTGTAAAACAAAAAAGAAACCAGATATTTTCCAGTTTCTTGAATTTAACATTCATTTATTAATACGCCTGCCATTATGGTTTTAAAATCCATTTCAAATTGTTCTAACAAATTATAATCTCCATTGTGAATTCCCCAGTCAAAAATAAGCCCACGTAAAAACCTAATACAATAGTTTGTTAAATATTCCAAGGTATACCCTGATGATATAACCCCTTCATCAATACAACGATTAAGCTGTTCTTTTATTGCTTGATAATATGGTCGTTTAGGATCAAAAACAGAAATATTAACTCCATCTAACAATACTTTATGATACTCCTTAACTAGTATCCCAGCCTCATTTACAATAAAGAGTACATATATTTTTAAAATTTCATGTAGTCCATGCATTATCTCCATATCATTACATGATTTAATAAAATCTGGTGTAACTAGCTTGTCAATTTGGTAATATGTATCCTTTAATAATTCCTCTTTACTACTGTAATAATGATAAAATGCTCCATTAGAAACTCCTGAATTCTTACAAATATCACGAATGGTTGTATTTTTAACTCCCTTTTCTTTAACCAACTTTATAGTAGCTGATAAGAGCTTCTCTTTTGTATCAGACGTACATTTATAACTGTTTCTACGCATAATTTTCACCTCTTATTTTTCGATTATACTTTATATCAAATTGACAAGCAAGTTAAAACTATCCTATAATATTTTAAAACAGAGCATTGCTCTGGATTGGAGGGAACGCATGAAAAATAAAATAGCAATTGTAACTGACACAAATAGTGGGATAACTCAAGAAGAAGCAAAAGAATTAGGTATTTACTTAATAGCAATGCCATTTTTTATAAATGATAATACATATTATGAAGGAATAACATTATCTCAAGAAGAGTTTTTTAAAAAGCTAGAAGCTGATGAAAATATATCAACCTCTCAACCTTCACCTGGAACAGTAATAGAACTTTGGGACAACCTATTGAAAGATTATGATTATGATTATATTTTACATATTCCTATGTCAAGTGGATTAAGTAGCTCTATGGAAACTGCTAGAATGCTTTCTAGCGATTATGAGGGAAAAGTTTTAGTAGTTGATAACAAAAGAATATCAGTTACATTTAGGCAATCTATTTTAGATGCTTTATACCTTATAGAGAAAGGACTATCTGCAAAAGAGATACAAGAAATTTTAGAAAAAGAAGCTTTAGAATCTATAATCTATGTTACAGTTGATACATTAAAATATCTAGAAAAAGGCGGTCGTATTACCCCTGCTGTAGCTGCTTTAGGAAGTATGTTTAATATAAAGCCAGTTTTACTAATTGATGGTGGAAAGCTAGATACATATAAGAAAGTTAGAGGGTTAAAAAGTGCTCAAAAAGCAATGATAGAAGCAATTAAAAATGATATAGAAAATAGATTTAAAGGAACGGATTATTTAATTCAGACAGCTTACTCAGGTGATCTTGAACAAGGTAAGAAGTGGAATGAAACAGTTAAACAGGCATTTCCAGAACATGATGTTTATAACGATGTACTTCCAATGAGTATATGTTGTCATGTTGGACCTGGAGCTTTAGGAATAACATGTGTTAAGAAAATATCTTTATAGTCAACTAAAAAAAGTGGTAATCAAAATTATTATTTTGATTACCACTTTTATACATTATACCTTCTTACCTTTTTACCTTCTTACCTTTTTACCTTCTTACCTTGATTATCTTGATTATCTTGATTAACTCTTGTACCTTCTTAACTACTACCTAGTCTATATTTCTGCAGTATTATTAAATTCGCCAAAGGTATCATATATATTACATCTTCTTGCTCTGCTTACACCCTTTATTACGGCATATGATAATACGCTATCAAAGAAATGATGTGCTATAGTACCAATACAAGTAATTACAATTAAATAGTATAGATCAAATCCTACAAAAGGAATAACAACAAGTGCTTCTGCTAGTCCATGCATAGGTGCAGTTACAATAGTTGCTAATTTATAATTCTTCTTTTTCTTAATTATTAATGCCCCAACATATCCAACTAAAATATGTGTTGCTGCTCTAAATACAACTGGCATTATTGTACCTGTTAATAAAAATCCAATTGTTGACCCTATTCCTACCACAATGGCAACCATTGGTGAAATCATCATAGCAACAAACATTGGTAAATGTGATGCTGGTGTTGCTGTAAAAGGTCCTATTATTACTTTTATACCACTAAATATTACTGGTATTATAATTGCTAGCGCTATAAGTAATGCTGCATAAATCATTTGTTTTGTTTTATTTCTCATTTTTATATCCCCCTCTAGTGTATATACACCAGTTTACACTATATATTTACTCTTGTAAACTTAGTTAAACATTTACAAAAAAAATAATGTATGTAAGATATTCATTTTATGCTCCATTATTAATGGAGAGTTTTCTCCAAACATAGAAACATCAGATTGCAGGTACTTTGCTTTAAATGAAATTCCTGAATTATCTGTAAGTCGAACATCACAGGATCAAATAAAGATGTGTTTTGATGCATATAATTCTCCTAACTGGGAAGTTGTTTATGATTAAGAAAAGAAACTACCAAAAGCAGTTTCTTCCTATCTCTTTGTTATTTTTGTTGTATTTTTCTCCTTATCAACTTTTAAAAAACTCTTTAGCAATTTCAACTGCTTCTTTAGCATCTTTTGAATAGTAGTCTGCACCTATCATATCAGCATACTCCTTAGTTAATACTGCTCCTCCTACAAATACCTTACCTTTATAGCCTGCACCCTTTAAAGCCTTTATAGTCTCTTCCATGCTTTTAATTGTAGTTGTCATTAAAGCACTTAAACCAACTAATTGTATATCTTCATCCATAGCAGTTTTAACTACACTTTCTATAGGTACATCCTTACCTAAATCTAAAATATCATATCCGTAATTCTGAAGAATAACCTTAACTATATTTTTACCTATATCATGAATATCTCCCTTTACAGTAGCTAAAATAATTCTTCCCTTTGAAATATTGCTTTCCTTTTTATCACTTAATTTTTCCTTTATAACCTCAAAAGCATTCTTTACTGTTTCTGCTGATTGTATAAGCTGTGGTAAGAAAATTTCACCCTTTTCATACTTTTGTCCTACTTCATCTAAAGCAGGAATAAGCATATTGTTTACAACTTCAAGTTCCTCCATGGTTTCTAGAAGCTCTCTTGTTGCAATGGACGCCTCTTCTTTAAGACCTTTTATTACAATATACTTTAAATCCTTATTAACTGTAGAATCTTCCTTTTTAATAATCCCAGCTGTAACCACTCCTCTTTCTACTTTTCCACTACCATAAAGGTAAATATATTTCTCAGCTCCCTTATCATAGTTATAAAGAACATTATAAGAGTTAATTACGTCCATCATCCCTCTACTGTTAGGATTCATTATAGGCAAATCTAACCCAGAACCTAAAGCTAAGGAAAGAAATGTTTCATTAATTAATTCTCTGCAAGGTAATCCAAATGATATATTAGAAACACCAAGTAATGTTTTTACTCCTAATCTTTCCTTAACCATTCTTAATGCCTTAAGAGTTTCTTTAACCTCTGCCTGCTGTGCTGATGCTGTAAGAACCAGGCAATCTATGAACACATTGCTTTTATCTATTCCATATTCCTTAGCTTTCATTACTATCTTTTCTGCTATTTTAAATCTCTCTTCAGCTGTAGGAGGAATTCCTTTTTTATCTAAAGTAAGACCTACAACATTAGCACCATACTTTTTAACTAATGGAAGTATCTTTTCTAGAACCTCATCTTCACCATTTACTGAGTTTACTATTGCTTTTCCATTATAAGCTCTAAGTCCAATTTCTATTGCATTTATGTCCGATGAATCTATTTGAAGTGGGGTATCTATTATTCCTTGTATTTCCTTTACTACCCTCTTCATCATATCTTTCTCATCTATCTCTGGTAGACCTACATTTACATCTAGAATTTCTGCCCCTGCCTCAACTTGGTCTATGGCTTGCTTTAAAATATAATCCATATCATTATTCTTTAAAGCTTCTTTAAATAACTTCTTACCTGTTGGGTTAATTCTTTCTCCAATTACCTTTACCCCTTCTATTTCTATCACCTTAGAAGGTGTACATACTGCTGAATAAGAAACCTTTCCCCTTTTAACCCTTTTATTATTATCTGCTAACTCTCTTAACTCTTTAATAAACCCTGGAGTAGTACCACAACATCCACCAATTATACTTACTCCTTCTTTAATAAATTCCTTTACCCAAGTAGAAAAATCCTTAGCTGAAATATCATAAATAGCTTCACCAAACGATATTGTTGGAAGTCCTGCATTAGGTTGAGTCATTATAGGAAGATTAGTCCACTTCTTTATCCTTTTTACTATTGGTAATAGTTCCTTAGGCCCTAAAGAACAATTTATTCCTATGGCATCTGCTCTTAGCCCCTCTAGAACCATAGCCATACTTTCTGGTGTACAACCTGTAAATGTCCTTCCATTCTCCTCAAAAGACATTGTACAAAATACAGGAAGACTAGTATTTTCTTTTGAAGCAAGTAATGCTGCTTTTGCTTCATATAAATCAGTCATAGTTTCTATTAGAATAATATCTGCTCCTGACTTTTCCCCTTGCACTACTTGTCTTTTAAATATTTCATAAGCTTCATCAAAGCTCAATGTTCCCATTGGTTCAAGTAATTGCCCTATTGGTCCAACATCTAATGCTATATAAGCTTCACTATTTCCTCTAGCGTCTTTTGCTATAGATACAGCAGCATCCACTATCTCTTCTACTGAATATCCTGTTTCTTCAAGCTTTAATTCATTTGCTCCAAAGGTATTAGTTGTAATAACCATAGCACCTGAATTTAGGTATTCTTCATGTATCTCTCTAACTTTATCTTTCTCTTTTATATTGAATAGTTCTGGGTTTTCCCCAAGCTTTAATCCCTTTTTTTGAAGCATAGTACCCATAGCCCCATCAAAAACTAGTATATTATCTTCTAAATACTTCTTAACTTCCACAAACAATCCCCTCTTTTCTAAAGCTACAATTTTCATAATTCTTGCAAACCTCACAGCCTTTTTTCTTGACTTCTTTATCCTTTGGAATTAATCCAATAATAGCTGTTACAGACTTCCTTGGCATTAATAAGTTATGAGCTGAAACTGTTAATCCTATAGTTTTCTCTGCCTTTAGTGTATTTATTATATCTTTTTGAACATCTAATGATAAATCTCCATATCCTGGGCTATATCTAAAGGTTATAGACTCTCCATTTCCTATTGCTTCACTCTTTATATAAGCCTCTAACTTATCGCATATCTCTTCTACTGCTGTAGTGGCACAAGAGTCTAATATTAAAGACTTAGTTAAATTAGTTTTGCCATAGAGGTTAATCCTCTTTTCAATATTTCCCCCTATGGTAACCCCCATTAATACACATTCCTTAGAATCTTTTAAATGCTCTTTTATATCATTTCCAGTTAAAAGAATATTTGTCCCTAATAACTTTACTCCATTCTCTACTAAACTCACATTACACCTAGATGTAATGAATCTTGGAGTTATTAAAGTTTTACTTTCCTCTATGGTTAATTTTATTAATTCATCTAATTTTTCATCTATTAGCTGAGACCTATAACCTAAATACCTAAGGACTTCATCCTTAGGTATTTCTAGTTTTCCTATTTTATTCTCCATAAATATTTAAAGAAAATCCTCTTTCTAAAGCTTCTTTTGCATATTCCTTTGCTCCAAATAGGGATAGGTCTCTATAATTACCACATTGTATTTCATTGGCAGCTGGCATTTCTTTAGCATTTAATATATCCTTAAGTGCATATTCTAAGGCTTCCTTAATTTCTTCTGCTTCTCTATCTCCCCAAATACTCAAATAAAAGCCTGTTCTACATCCCATTGGAGATAAATCTATAATACCTTCAAGCTTTTCTCTTAGTGTATGTGCTAATAAATGTTCTAATCCATGCATTGCAGCTGTACCAAAAGCTTCTTTATTAGGTTGTAAAAATCTAAGATCAAACTTAGTAACCTTATCTCCCATCTTTCCATCTAACAAACAACACTTTCTAACATAAGGAGCTTGCACTTTTCTATGGTCTAATTCAAAACTTTCTACTTTATTCATTCTTAAATTCCTCCTAAACTAATTCCACTTTATTAACTGATTCTATTATTCTTCCTACGCTACCTGAAATTTTTTCTGCAACGTAGGGATTATTCATTACATATAAATGTATTCCTTCTACACCTGTTGATACTAAATCTACTATTTGTTCTACTGCATAAGCTATACCAGCATCCCTTAACGCTTCTGGATTATGCTCATATCTCTCCATTATTCTTTTAAACTTATCTGGAAGTGATGCACCACTTAAGGCTACCATTCTTTCTATTTGCTTCTTATTTGTAACAGGCATTATTCCAGCTTCAATAGGAAGATTTATATTTGCTGCACGAACTTCATTCTTAAAGTTATAGAATAGATTATTATCAAAAAATAACTGAGAAATAAAATAAGATGCTCCTGCTTCTTCTTTTCTCTTCATGCTTTCTATTTCTCTATATAACCCTTTATGCTCTATATGTCCTTCTGGATAACATGCAGCTGCTATATTAAAATTCCCCTTTTTATTTATAAAGTCTATAAGCTCATTAGCATGATTAAATTCCCCAATAATCTTTCCATCTGCCGGTACATCACCTCTAAGTCCAAGAATGTTTTCTATATTATTTTCTTTAAGTTTTTCCAAATAATACTCTATTTCATTTTTAGTAGAACTTATACAAGTAAGATGAGCTACTGCCTCTATTCCATATTTATTTTTCACTAAGGATGAAAGTTCAATTGTTCTATTATCTTGTACACTTCCACCTGCCCCAAAAGTAATACTCATATAATCTGGACTAAGTCCCTTTAATGACTCTAAAGTCTTATAAATTGTTTCTATTGATGATGTTGTTTTGGGTGGAAATATCTCAAAGGAGAATACCACCTTTTTGTTCTCAAATAACTCTTTTATATTCATTTTTATGCCCCCAATTATTTAAATAATAAAAAAATGCCTAAAGGTAATCCTCTAGGCATAAATAAATACACTACAAAATAACCTTATCTTTCAGCTTTACGCTGCAGGAATTAGCACCACATATGCTTATGATTCATATCGGTTGCTGGGTTTCATCGGGCCAGTCCCTCCACCTCTCTTGATAAGAGAAATATTCATTTTTATCAATTATATCCTAATTAATACATTTTGTAAATAAGTTTACATGGATAAACTTTCTACTTTTTCATTATATCTGTTACTTCTCGTTTTATTAATAAGAACTCTTCAGTTAATTTAGTTTCTTCTCCTCTTTCTTTTGGAAGGCTAACCTTAACTTCTCCTTTTATAACTGCTGGTTTTTCAGAAATAACATACACCCTATCTGAAAGTAATACTGCTTCATCAACATCATGAGTTATTAAAAGTATTGTAGAGTTCATATTCTTTTTTATATCTAAAAGCCATTGTTGCATATTACTTCTTGTTATAGAATCTAATGCACCAAAAGGTTCATCTAAAAGCATAATATCATTTGAAGTTAGATAGGTTTGAAGAAAATTTGCCCTTTGTTTCATTCCCCCTGAAAGCTTATTAGGATATTTATTTTGGAAACCAGTTAATCCAAAGGTACTGATATACTTTTCAACTTCTTTTCTTGCATTCTTCCTATCCATTCCCTTAAATACAAGAGGAGTAGCTATATTATCAACAACCTTTTTCCATGGTACCATCATGTCCTTTTGGTACATATAACTTACATCCCCATTAACTCTCTTTTCTCCCGAGTCAAACTTAATTAAATTAGTTATAATATTAAAAATAGTACTCTTTCCACTTCCTGAAGGACCAACTATAGATACCAATTCCCCTTCATTAACCTCTATATTAATATCCTTTAAAATTACCATGTTATCAAAAGATTTTGATATTCCTCTAAGTAGTATTTTATTCTGGTAAGAACTCATTTGTATAAGCCTCGCTTGCTTTCATATCTTTGTTTATTAATTTGTACTCCAACATAAATTGAGTGTAATTATCCCATACACTATCCTTCATTTCTCCCCATCTATTTGCATCTGATTTATATTCTTTAGCTAAGAACTTTTGACTTTCTACAGCTAAATCCTTATCTATTTCAGGTACTTCCTTAACTAAAATTTCAGCTGATTCTTCAGGGTTATTAATTGCAAATTCATATCCTTTTGAAGTTGCTTCCATAAACTTCTTAACCATGTCACTCTTTTCATTTAAAGTGCTTTCTGATGAAGCAATAATTGGAGTATAGTAATCTAATCTTTCATCTAATTCTCTTAGTGGAATATAATTAATATCAAAGTTTCTAAGCTTTGCAGATATATTAGTCCACCCTTCAAAAGTCCATTCAAAATCTAAGTTATTCTTAGTGGCAATAAAGAAATCTTCAGTTCCTACATCAACTGTAGTTAGTTTAGAAAAATCTGCTCCTGCCTTTTCCATAACAGCTTGAAGAATAGCCTTTTCACTAGGACCTCCAAAGCCGCCATAAACCTTTCCTTCAAAATCTTTTACTGTTTTTATATTCTTCTCCTTAGGAGATGCAAAACCTGATGTATTATGTTGTATTATTGTTGCAATTGCCTTAACAGGCATTGGTGAATCAGATGTTCTTGCATAAGTTAAATCCTCTTGATATGTTATTGCAAAATCACCTTTCCCAGCTGCAACAAGTTGAAGTGATGATCCTTCTGAGGGTTGTATTATTTCTACATCTAGCCCTAAATCTTTAAAATATCCCTTTTCTTTTGCTACATATATACCTGTATGATTAGTATTAGGAGTCCAGTCTAAAATAACCTTAACCTTTTCTAACCCCTCTTCTCCCTCACTTTTCTTTGATGATCCACATCCTGACAACATCATTATTGAAGCTAATGCCATTGATATTATTGATACTATTCTTTTTTTCTTCATATTATTCTCCTCCATCCTTTATCTTTTTGTTCCATGGTGTAACTAATCTTTCTACTAAGCCTATCATAAAGAAAATAGCCATACTTAATATAACTATTATTACAATGGCCCCGAACATCTTATCTAGTGCATAAGCACTCCTTGCTCTGGTCATATATACACCTAGTCCCTTATCTCCTCCTAGCCATTCTCCAATCACTGCCCCCATTATACTGTAGGTTGCAGCAATTCTAACACCAGAAAAGAAATTAATTATCCCATATGGTAGCTTTAAATGAGTGAATATTTTAAACTTAGATGCACCCATAAGCTTAAAATGATTAATAAAATCCTTATCTACATTTTCTAACCCATCTGAAATACTAATTACAATTGGGAAGAAACATACTATTACAACTACTATAATTTTAGGTAATGCTCCAAAACCAAACCATATTATAAATAAAGGTGCTAAAGCTATAACTGGCACTGTTTGAGATACTACAAGCAGTGGGTATAACCCCTTCTTTATAAACGGTACTAAATCCATTATTATTGCTAAAACAAGTGCTAATACTATAGCTATAATAAAACCTACTAAACTCTCATATAGTGTAGCTGTAATATGTGGAAGCAGAGTATTAAAATCTTTAACTATTGCTTTAACAATGTCCGTAGGTGCTGGCATTATGTACTTTTCAACTCCACCTAACTCTATTACACCTTCCCATATAGCTAAAAAAACTAATAGGAAAACCAATGGCACTAACTTGTTACTAATTCTTTTTATTTTATTCAAAACTCCCCCTCCTTCTCTTTAGTATATTGATCCATACTATACTCTTCTAAAGAATAAAAAAAATCGCCAAGGCGACTGTGGAGCCGTCGATTTTTTTCGCCCATCTGCATTTCTGAAGCTTGCCTGAGGAAAATCTTGCAGGGGCATATATTTTATTTTTTATCCTTTAGGAACAAATAAACTTTAGTAACATCTAAATGTTGAAGTTATCCACAATTTAATTGAAGCTATAGTTTCCTAAAGAATAAAAAAAGCATAGTACTTCCTAATCTGAAAATACTATGCGTTAGATAACTATTTATTATACATATTTTATCTTCCTACGTTGGCATTATCCAAATCAGGTCATGGGTCGAATAACTTATTCCTCTCAGGCTACCTCTTAAGCCTCCCCAGATAAATCTTTTCTTGTTTAATTTTACTATTTCATATTAACCCTTATTGCTTCATTAGTCAATAATTAATAATCATTGTCCATTAGTTTTCTCCAATTTTCCCTTATTATTGACTTAATATCATCCCTTTTCAAAAGCTTAGAAATATCATCTACAACTCTCTTAACCTCACTTGGATATCCATAAACTCCATTAACCCACTCTAATGCTGTTGGCCCATCTGTTTCAGAAAGGAGTTTATCTAAAGGAATACGCTTTAACACCTCTTCTGTAACCTTAGAATACCCAATATCAACACTTATAGTAAAATAGCATCCAAGCTTTATAAACTTATCTAATATGTCTAAATCTCCACTATACCAATGGATAATAACTTTATTATAGTTATTATCACTTAAAATATTATAAATTTCTTCCTCTGCTCCCTTGGTATGAAGTGATACTATCTTATCTCTCTTTATACTCTCTTCTAGTATAAACTTAAATATTTCCCTTTGCTTAGGAAAAGTATTCTTATCTTCCACCCAGACATAATCTAATCCAATTTCACCAATAAATTTACTTTCTTCTATGTAGGGAATCAGATCCTCTAACTCTCCAGAAAAACTTCCAGCACTCCATGGATGAATACCAAAACAAGGAATTATATACTCACTTCTCTTTCCATACTCCTTATTTAAAAGGTAACTATCTATATCCATACTATTAGCTAATGTAATAATTTTATTTTTATTAATATCCTCAATAGCCTTATCTATGTTCTCCTTAAAATAATCTAAATGTGTATGAGCATCTATGTACATAAAAACCCTCCTTTAATTAATGAATAATTAGGGATAATTTTCTTATAGAAAATTTCAAATTATTGGTGCTTGTCCACCCTCACCAAACTAAAATAAAAATCTAAGCTAGCTACCAAGAAACAAAATTCTCACTCCACCACTACCGACTCTTATAATAGGAATACAATCCTAAGGGATTGAATAAGTTCATCTCAATTAACCTTCTTATCCTAATTAACTTAATTAACTTAATTAACTTGATTATCTTAATTATCTTTGTTATCTCTTTTATCTTTTTTAACTCTACTAACTCTTCTTACCTAAACTGTGCGAAGTACTGATTATACCTTATTACCTTTGTTATCCCTTTTAACTTTTTTATCTTTGTTATCCTTCTTACCTTACTTCTAACCTAAAAATAAAGAGAAACTGCAAAGCAATTTCTCATCCACGTCTCTATTATCTAAAACTAGTATTTTAACAATAATAATATTATTGAAATAATACTACATCCTAAACTAATAATCATTATATAATTTACACTTTGCTGAACTGTTAGTCCCTTTTCTTCAAGCCTATAGTGCATTTGACTTCTATCTGCTTGATAAACTGGCTTTCCTTCAGAAAACCTTTTAAATATAACAAATAGGTTATCAAAAATAGGCACTGCCAAAGCTAATATTGGTATAAATAAACTCATTATTGTAGCTTGTTTAAATGCACCATCAATAGCTATTATACTTAATAGAAATCCAATTACATTAGCTCCTGAATCTCCCATAAAAACCTTTGCTGGATATTTATTATATTTTAAAAATCCTAAAATTGCCCCTCCAAGTATAATTGATAATATTGCAGATTCACCCTGTTTTAATACAATTGCTGCAACAAAGAAAGTCATTGAGGATATTAAAGATATTCCTCCCGCTAGTCCATCCATTCCATCAGACCAATTTATAACTGTAGTAACACCAAATATCCAGGTTATAGTTAAAATAAATTGAACCCACTCAGGTAAAGATACATATATTCCAGTTAAAGGATTAGTAAACCCTAAAAAAACTACACCTGACTTATAAACTAAAATAGCTGCAAATATCTGTACTATTAATCTTGGATATATAGGAAATTCCTTTCCCTCAGATTTATAATAATCATCTACTAATCCAATTCCTAAGATTAAGGTAGTAGCTACAAATATCCATATATATTCACTATTCTTTATTCCTAGCCACCTAAACATAATAAAGCTAACAATAAAGAAACCTAGGTAAATTCCTAAACCGCCACAAAGAGGTATCTCTCCCCTGTGCTTCTTTCTTTCTGTAGGCTTATCTGTAAATCCAACTTTTAACGCAATTTTCATTAATTGAGGTATAACTAAATATACAATTAAGAAAGTTGCTAGCAATGCTATTATATAGTGTTGTATATTAAATTGCATTATAAACTCTTCTCCTTAACGTTTTCTGTCATTATACTTTAAGGTCACAATACACTTCGCCGTATACTTACATAAGAATTATACTATTATGTAGTTTTTTAATCAATTACAAAAAAATTAATATTATATAACTTTCCATCTAAATAATACAATATATCACACTATTAAAGAATAAAAAGAGACACTTTCGTGCCTCTTTCTTCTATCCTCTTTGTTCAAGCATACTTTTAACTTTCATTAGTCTTGTTGTAGCTGATCTTTCATTTTCATCAAGCTTCATTCTAATGTACTTAATAGTTTCTTGTAATTGAGGAATTGTCATATATTCAAGAGCATTAACTCTTCTTCTAGTCTTTTCTATTTCATCTGCCATAAGTTGGCATGACTTTTCTACTTCTGCAAGTTCTAGTAGTTTAGGAAGTATTCCATAAAGCTTAGCTATTGCATCATCTAGTTCTGAAGAAGTATTTGCAAAACCATAAGGATAAATGCTTCCCTCATCCCCCTCAAGTTGCCTCTTGAAGTTCATTACAGGTACATTTACACTCATAATGTTCTTTTCCCCTACTTCAACTGAAATATGCTCTTTAGGATATGCAACTGCTTCCTCTAAGAATTCTGAACTCATTACAGCTCTTGCCATAACAAAATCTTTTAAAGAACCTTCTAATTGTCCTTCAACTTCTGCTCTTAGAGTGTTGTTGTATTTAACAAGGTTAATGAATTGTCTCATTAACTCATCCTGTTTATCCTTAAGAAGCTTATGACTTCTTGTAGATGTTGCTAACTTTTTCTTAAGTCTAGTAAGCTCCATTCTAGTAGGATTGACATTTAATTTTGCCATAGACTATTCTTCCTCTCTTGGCATATATTTTTCAAGGTATTCATCTCTGATTCTCTTAAGTTCAGTTCTAGGAAGCATCTTTAATAACTTCCATCCTAAATTTAATGTCTCTTCGATAGTTCTGTTTGTTTCAAATCCTTGTGAAACATACTCACTTTCAAAAGCTTCTGCAAACTTAGCAAGCTTCTTATCTGTATCAGATAATGCTGATTCTCCTAAGATTGCTGATAATTCTTTCGCTTGTTTACCTTGAGAATATGCTGAGAATAATTGGTTCATAGTATCTGCATGGTCTTCTCTTGTCTTTCCTTTACCAATACCCTTATCCTTAAGTCTTGATAATGAAGGTAAAACATCGATTGGTGGTGTTACACCTTTCTTATATAATTCTCTTGAAAGAATTATTTGACCCTCAGTAATGTATCCAGTTAAGTCTGGAATTGGGTGAGTCTTATCCTCTTCAGGCATTGTAAGTATTGGAATTTGTGTAATGGAACCTTCTTTACCTCTAAGTCTTCCTGCTCTTTCATATAATGTTGAAAGGTCAGTATAAAGATAACCTGGGTAACCTCTTCTACCTGGAACTTCTTTTCTAGCTGCAGATATTTCTCTTAGAGCTTCTGCATAGTTTGTGATATCTGTCATAATTACAAGAACGTGCATTCCTTTTTCATAAGCTAAATATTCAGCTGCAGTTAATGCCATTCTTGGAGTAGCTATTCTTTCGATAGCTGGGTCAGACGCAAGGTTCATGAATAGAACTGATCTATCTATAGCACCTGTTGCCTTAAATTCATCTACGAAGAATTGAGCTTCTTCGAATGTTATACCAATAGCTGCAAATACAACGGCAAACTTAGAATCAGAATTTAAAACTTTTGCTTGTCTTGCGATTTGTGCAGCTAGTTGTGCATGAGGTAATCCTGATGCAGAGAACACTGGTAACTTTTGTCCTCTAACTAGAGTATTTAATCCATCAATAGCAGAAATACCAGTTTGAATAAATTCTGATGGATAGTCTCTAGCCATTGGGTTTATAGCTTCACCATTTATATCTACTCTCTTTTCAGGAATTATGTTTGGACCGTCATCATTTGGTCTACCCATTCCATCAAAGACTCTTCCTAGCATATCTTCTGATACACCAAGTTCAAGTGGTCTACCTAAGAACTTAACCTTAGTTTCCTTCAAGTTAATTCCAGTAGATCCTTCGAAGATTTGTACCATTGCTCTTGAACCATTAACTTCAAGAACCTTACCTCTTCTCATTTCTCCAGTATGAAGTTTAATTTCAACTAGTTCATCGAATTTAACTCCTTCAACACCTTCAACAACCATTAAAGGTCCAACTACTTCAGTAACTGTTTTATATTCCTTAAGCATCTAGAACCCCTCCTTCGCTGATTAACTTATCGATCTCAGCTTTTAGGTCAATGCTGATTTGATCTATCTTGTTTAGTTCTTCTTCGTGAATATACTTACTTCTTGCAATTCTATCTCTTACTTCATCAAGAGCTAAAATCTTATTTAAGTAAACACCTGCATCTAAAGCTCTTTCTGCTTCAACCTTGAATGATAATATAAGCTTTAACATCTTATATTGTTTATCTAATGAAGCATAAGTATCAACTTCATGGAAAGCATTTTGTTGTAAGTAATCTTCTCTGATTGACTTAGCAACTTCTAGCTTTAATCTATCTCTTTCTGATAATGCATCTATACCAACAAGTCTTACAATTTCTTGAAGATTAGCTTCTTCTTGTAGAAGTGACATAGCTTCTACTCTTAATTTTGACCAGTCATCTGATACATTTTCATTCATCCAAGCATCAATTTTATCTGCATATAATGAGTATGATGTTAACCAGTTAACTGATGGGAAGTGTCTTTGATAAGCAAGTTGTGCATCTAGTCCCCAGAATACCTTAACTATTCTAAGTGTAGATTGTGTAACTGGCTCAGAAATATCTCCTCCTGGAGGCGATACTGCACCGATAGCAGTAATAGCTCCTTCTCTACCATCTTTACCTAGGCAAATAACCTTACCAGCTCTTTCATAGTAGTCAGCAAGTCTTGATCCAAGGTAAGCTGGGTAACCTTCATCACCAGGCATTTCTTCAAGTCTACCAGACATTTCTCTTAAAGCTTCTGCCCATCTTGAAGTTGAGTCAGCCATGATTGATACTGAGTAACCCATATCTCTGAAATACTCTGCTATTGTTATACCTGTATAAATTGAAGCTTCTCTAGCTGCAACTGGCATGTTAGAAGTATTTGCTATAAGAACTGTTCTCTTCATTAAGCTTTCTCCAGTTCTTGGGTCCTTTAGTTCTGGGAACTCATTAATAACGTCTGTCATTTCGTTACCACGTTCACCACAACCAACATAAACAACTATTTCAGTATCTCCCCATTTAGCTACTTGGTGTTGAACAACTGTTTTACCTGCTCCGAATGGTCCTGGTACAGCTGCTGCACCACCCTTAGCAACTGGGAAGAATGTATCTATAACTCTTTGTCCTGTAACCATTGGGGCTACTGGATTAAGTTTTGATGCATATGGTCTACCTTTTCTTACAGGCCATTTTTGCATTAATGAAACTTCTCTATCACCATTTTCAGTTTCTACTACGCAAACTGTTTCTTCAACTGTAAATTCACCTTCATTTATGCTTTTTACTTTACCTGAAATTCCGTAAGGAACCATTATCTTATGAAGCACAACTGTAGTTTCTTGAACTGTACCTATTATGTCACCAGCTGAAACTTCATCCCCTACTTTAACTGTAGGTGTAAATGCCCATTTTTTATCTCTATTTAATGATGGAACAGATATACCTTTTGTTAAGAAACTAGACTGAGCTGCTTCCATAAATGCATCTAGTGGTCTTTGTATACCATCAAACATTGATTCTATTAGACCAGGTCCAAGTTCAACTGAAAGTGGTTCTCCAGTTGTTACAACTGGATCTCCAGGACCTATACCAGATGTTTCTTCATATACCTGGATAGATGCTTTATCCCCTCTCATTTCGATAATTTCTCCAACAAGGCCCTTATGTCCAACCTTACATACGTCATATATATTAGCTTCATCCATTCCTTCAGCAACTACCAAAGGTCCAGAAACTTTAATTATCTTTCCGGTCTTCAAACTTACCAACCTACCTTCCTATAAAATATTAACGCCTACAGCTTTTTCAACGTTATCGCTAATTCTTTGCATACCTATATTTAATGTTCCTTGATTGCTTGGAATTAATATTACAGCAGGAAGTACCTCTCTATTGTATCTCTCAATAGTTTCTTCTATATCCTTTGCAACTTGTTCAGTCACAAATATTACTGCATAATTATTCATTGCTAATCTATCAATAGTTTTTCTTGCTTCATCAGCTTCAACTACTGGGAAAACATCAATTCCTAGAGCTTTGAAAGCTAAAACTGAATCTTTATCTCCAACCACTCCAATTTTCTTAAACATAAATATCACGCAGCCTTTCCCTTATTACTTCCTCAGCAATATTATTAAGCTTGCCAACCATTATAATTCTAACTACTTTAATTTCTGTCTCCTTAGCATAAATATATGCTAGTAAAGGCTCTCCTCCAAATGGAATCATCTTAGCTTCCTTCATCATATTCATGATGTAGTTATCTACTAACTTTTCTAAAACTCCAGCTGACCCACTCTTTGTATAGTCTTCAACACCATTCTTAAGTACATCTGCATAATCAGTATGGCTTAACTTACTAAAAATATTTTCATTAGCATCATTAAGCAGTGATACTAATACATCCTTATCAATTTTTCCACCATCAATTAATACAGATAATAATAATTCTCTACCTTTATTTTGTTTTTTTACTCTTAAAAGAGTTTTTACATTAGTTAAATCTATTTGAGCTTTAACATATCTTTCTGTAAAGGTATCATTCAATTCTTTAGCAACATACTTCATTTCTTCAAACATATATTTATCTAAAATAACATCAATTCTTTGAGGGTCCTTCTTAGAGTTAAAATCATTTATAGCTTCTTCCACTGCTTCTCTCATAATTGGATTTAAATCGCCAAAGCTATTTGTTTCTATAATTACCTTTAGCTTTGATGCTTCTATTGATCCAACATGTATTAACATATTAGAAAAATCTTTTTGAAGAAACATTCCCTTAAGAATTACTTTTATATTATGATAGTCATACTTCATGCTCATGATATCAACTAACTCTTTACAAGGAGTCATGTCATACATCTCATGATACACTCTCTTAAGTTCATCACTTAGTACAGCCTCATAATCTTCTGCTCTTTTTGCACCACTCATAACATTTGAATACTCAGTTTCTCCAAGTACTCTTAATGCTTCATCAGCAGATTTAGAATCTATCATTCTATCTAACTTGGCTTTATCAAGGAGTCTGGTTTCTAATACTCTAAGTCTTGGTATAACTTGAGTAAATTGCATTATATCCATTACTTATCCTCCTTAATTAAATAATTCATTTGCCACTTCAAACTCTAATTCATCCTTTAATGAGCTTACTAAAGCTTCAAAAGTATTATTTATTTCTATTCCACCTTTTTCAAGGATAAATCCACCCTTAAAGTTACCTACTTCTGTGCTTATAGTTAATAAACCTTTTTTACCTTTTGAAGTAAGTTCTTTATTTATATCAACTAATAATGTGTTATCAACTAAACTCTTACCTTTTTCATTTAGAATTAGCTTTTCATCTCCAGCTATCCCAAGTGTAAGAATACTTTCTTTAATAAAAGTTTTATATTCTGCATCGCTTAACTTGCATAATTCATCAACACTTTTATTAAATACTTCTTCAATGATAGCTTGCTTAGCCTTAAGCTTTTCATTTCTAGCCTTTAATTCAGCTCCAGAAATAACTCTTTCTTTTCTTGTTTGAGCTTCGCTTTTTGCCTTCTCTATCATTTCAGCTTCTAGTGCCTTAGCTTCCTTGTTTCTTTTTTCAATTATAGAAGCTTTTTCACTTTCAGCCTTAGCTAAAATACTGTCCTTTCTTTCTTCTGCATCCTTAAGGATTTTAGAAGTCAGATTACTTATATTTGACATAGCTTCACTTCCCCAATCCTAGAATAATTGAACTACTAACATGATTGATATAACGAATCCTAATAGTGCATATGTTTCAACCATTGCTGTTAAAACGATACCCTTTGTGTTATGTTCTGGCTTTTTAGCTAAGATTTGAACTGCAGAAGCTGCTGCTTTACCTTGAGCTATACCTGAGAATAAACCTGCTATACCAACTGGTAAACATGCGCATAATAAGTACATACCTTGTGCTAATGTAGTAGTAGTACTTAATTGGAATAATACCATTAACCCAACAACGAAACCATAAAGACCTTGTGTACCTGGTAATAATTCAAGAATTAAAGCCTTACCAAACTTTTCTGGTTGTTCTGTAAGTAATCCAGAAACCGCTTGACCTGCTATACCAACACCCTTAGCTGAACCTATACCTGATAAACCTACTGCTAATGCAACACCTAAGCCTCCTAAAACGAAACCACCAAAATTTTCTGATAAATATTGAATCCAAGTCATTTCCATTATAAAAATCCTCCTAATCTTTCTTTACATTAATGTATTTATTTTGTGTCTTAAATGGAGAGAATGCTTTTCCTCCACCTTCATAGAATTTTCCAAAGTATTCAACATACTGTAATCTACAAGTATGAACATATGCTCCAAGTAACCCTAATGCAAGGTTAAATATATGACCAAATACGAATATTACTGGTGCAAATAAAATTCCTGCAACTCCTGGAATCATACCCATTATCATGTTAAATGCTCCTGCAAGAGATCCACCTGCAAGACCAAGTGCCATAAGTCTTGTATATGAAACTAAGTCTCCAACATAACCTGTAATACCATAAAGTGCATATGCACCTTGACCTAATTGAGCTCCTCTTGTTTTTTCTTCTCTACCACCTGTTAATACAATTACAACCATACCAAAAATCATAAATCCGATTGCTATATTTTTAACTAATGGCGATAAACCTAACATACCTGAACCTAAAACTAAAGCTACTGATACTAAAGTAATTACCCAAGCCCCTACATCATAGAAGGCATCCTTAGGTTTTCCTGCCTTAAGTAACATATATGCTTTAATTCCTAAACCAAAGAATATTTGAACTGCTCCAAATATTACTGAAACAATTAATATGGTTGTAACATCCTTATTAGGATCTACTAATCTCCAAGGCATTTCTATAATACCTCCAAAGAATGAACCATAAAGTATTCCAAATCCAATAATAGGGAAACTTAAGTAATAGAAGAACTTAGCAAACTTTCTTGTTCCTTCATCTAAATTAAAGGCTTTAAGTGCAACTAAAGTTACTATTAATTGAAGTAATCCATATCCTATATCTGCTACCATCATACCAAAGAATAATAAGTAGAATGGTGTAACAAACGGAGTTGGGTCTATTTCATCATATCTAGGAGTAGCATACATCTCAGTAATATTTTCAAATGAACTATTTAATTCATTATTCTTAAGTTTTACTGGAACCTTATCTATTTCTTCATCTTTAACATCTTCAAATGTTAAATAATAATCTTCTCCTAAAGCTTCTTTTATGATAGCTTTTAATTTTTCATTATCTTCAACTGCTAACCAACCTTGAAGGACAGTAATATTTTCTGTTCTCAAGAAATTACCTATAGCATTTTTTCTATCTACAAGGTTTGTATAATATTCATTAGCAGCTTCTAACTTATGATATCCTGCTTCAAAACCAGATAATTCTTCTTGAACAAAGAACTTCTTTGAATCTAGTTTAGCTATTGTATCCATATTGTCATGCATGACTTTAATTGGCGTTTCTTTTATATCTGTCTTAAATTGACTAAAGCCAAACCCTCTTAACTTGTCACTTACTTCCTCTTTATGCTCTTCTCCGCATATTACTAAGAAAAACATATCCTGATTGTTTCTAGATATAATTTCTAGATAATAATCATTCATTTCAGCAACTAAAGTATCTTCATACTGCTTTGGTACACTTCCTATGAAATAAGGAGTTTTAATTGAAGATAATTCTTCAAAAGAAACATCTAAACCTTCCCATGGTCTTAAGGATTCAACAATAGATTGTAGTTTAGTTTTTTCACCTTCTAAACTTGCTATTACCTCTTCCTTTTCTTTAACTTTCTTATAAACTTCTTCCCAGTTATTACTCATAACTTCTGTTTCAAGTTCTTTTAAAGTTAATTGTCTCTTTCCTTCCTTCATAGCCTTTAGTGCTGACTTTTGAGGAATATAATCTTTTAGAAATTCAAGGGCAAATTTAGTCATAGATAATTTTTCTTCACACCCTGCAAACTCTGAATCATCCCTATCCTTTGAAAGGTCACTAAACACTTCATTTTCTTCTAAAAGCGAAGCATCTTGAAGATTTACAAATTCAGTTTCTGCAAATCCCTGTAATCTTTCTAGAATTCTCGTTTTTTGTGATTCAAAGGCAAGCAAAGTGAATTTATTCATCTTAACAATTGCCATTTACTTTCACAATCCTCTCAACTACTAATTTAACAGCATTATTCTTTTTATCATCAGAGATATTATAAATATTCTCAGACTCTTGCTTTCCTTTTTCTAAAATAGGCTCAGCCACCTTGTTACCTTCTGCTAAAGCATTTTCCATGACTCTATTACATTCTTCTTTTGCAGCACTAATTACCTCATTATATTTTTGTTCTGCTTCTTCTGAAGCTTTTTGAACAATTTCTTTAGATCTTAATGTTGCTTCTTTAATCATTTCATCAGCTTTTGCTTCTGCACTTTTAATCTCATTTATTGCTTCTAATGCCAAAAATATCACCACCTTTATGCACACCATGTAATAAAATATGAATAAAATATGAATTAGTACTTTATATAGTATTAATTACTTTTTACCACTTCTATTATACACTGTTTTAAGAGTTTTTCAACACCTTTATTATTTGATTGTTCATATTTTGTTACATTTTTCGATATTTGTAAACAATATCAGTATTGAAAACTCTACCATCTTAAATTTGGATATATCAATTAAATTTTTATAATTTCACAATTGTTACCAACTAAATAAAAGCATTCCTTTTTTATAATTTTTCCTGTATTCAAGTACTCACTCATATCTATATCAAACTTTTCAATTTGGTAATCTTTAAAAGAATATCTTTCTCTAAGTTCATCCTTTATTTGAAGTTCCAATTGTTTATCTATATTTGATTTAATAAAATCAGGCATTCCTCTTCTTTTATTAAAAGATAGATAATCATATTTAATAATATCTTTAAGATAGCTTTCATCACCCTTTAATATTTCCATATTAAAATCTAAAAATACCTTATAATATTCTGTATTTCCTATATTTCTATTAAAATATCCTTTTGACTCAAAATAATTTCCTAAATCATAAAAGAAATCAAAAGGGGTTTCATACTTTTCATAGAAAAACTTTAAGGTATTGTTAAATTTTTGACTGTTATAATATTTATCGACCATCTCTTCCACTTTTTTTAGCCTAATCATTTCTTCATATGATACTTTATCTGTTTTTATTATTTCATAAGGAGGATATGGAGAATAAACCATTTCATATTTTTCTGCTTCTTCCCTCATAGAAGAACCTTTTAATAACTTTAAAAATCCTAATTGTATTTCCTCTGGTCTTATACTATGTACATCATTAAAAGATCTTCTAAAAGATTCATAATCCTCCCCTGGAAGACCTGCAATTAAGTCTAAATGTTGCTTTATATTTCTAATAGAAAGAAGCTCAACAACCTTCTCCTTTATATCACTAAAGTTAACAAATCTATTTATATTTCTTAAAACATCATCATTAGTAGTCTGTACCCCTACTTCAAATTGGAACCTTCCCTCTGGTGCATTTCTTAAAAGCTCAATTTCTTCTTTCTTTAAAATATCAGCCGATATTTCAAAATGGAACTGAGTTTTTGTATCTTGATTAATTAAAAAATCCCAAATAGCCATTGAATATTTATGGTTACAATTAAAGGTTCTATCTACAAACTTAACCAACCTAACGCCTTTATCAATAAAGAACTGAAGTTCTGATAAAACTCTCTCTATAGAATGAAATCTTACACCATGAGTAGTTGATGATAAGCAATATTTACAATTAAAAGGACAACCTCTGCTTCCTTCGTAATAAACTATTTTATTGCTTAAGTCCTCATCTTCCTCATAAGGAAATACAATCTCATCCATAGACATTAGTGGTCTACTTGCATTCGATAGAACCTTATTATTTACTTTATAATGTAATCCTCTTATATCTTCTATTTCTCTTAATCCAAGCTTATATTCTACAAACTCTCTATAAGTTTTTTCTCCTTCTCCTTCAATTACATAGTCACCTTCAAACTGACCAAGAAAAACTCTACTATCATAAGAAACTTCAGGGCCTCCATAAAGTATCTCAATATTAGGATCTACAAGCTTTATAAGATTAGAAATTCTTTCAACCATTTCCACATTCCATATGTAAGTTGAAAACGCCACTACATCTGCCTTTTCTCTTATTATCTCTTTAAGGATATTTTCTTCTCTATCATTTATTGAAAACTCCTTTATTGCACACTCATATGGCATATCCTTTGTAAATGCTCTTAAATATCTAACAGCTAAGTTACTGTGAACAAACTTCGAATTTAAAGCTGTAAGTAAAATTTTCATTATTATTCCTCCTAAAGTTAATCAATTATTTTCTTTGCTTTAATAAAGAAAATATCTTCCCAAACTTTAGTTTCTTCTATTTTGCAATATTTTTCAAGGATTTTTTTAACTTCCTCGAAAGAACATGTTAATAAAGGATTATAATTCTTAAATTCTATTTCCTTTACCTTTTCATTGGGAAGAATAACCTTAACTTTATTATCTACTATTTTTCCTCTTTCCTTATTAATATCCCATACATATATCTCTCCATCCTTGTTTAAATATTGAGATATCTCTTTTATTATTCTATCCTTTTTTCTGCTTCCCCACACCTTATTTAAATTAAAGAAAAATGTGCAAGCTCCATACTTCCTCTGCTTTAATAAACTCTTATTCTCTCCATCTACATAATCTACAGATATTTCATCATCTATCTCTTTTGAAATGTTATATATTATTCCTGTTGTGTCCCCAGCAACATCTAATATATCCCCTTCAATAACTATATCTTTCATATTTATAACCAATGTTTTTCCCATAAAATCACCTCTTAATTTTATATTACCATAATTTTACATAATGTAAAATCATTCTTACTTTTAAGGTGATTCTTTTTTACGAACTAACAAATAAAGGAACCAAAGCAGTAGCCAGGTCCCCTTACTAATTACTTTATTCCTTTTTTTTACTCATTTTATACACAACTATCATTAATATTGTAAAAGCCAATAAAAATACAAATACCCATACTACAACAGGTAATGTAAATCCAAGAATGCCTTCCTTAGCTTTTATATTATAAACGCACCCAATTCCACTATCTAAAATCAAAAATTCATTGCCATTAAAAATAATATCTTCTACTAAACTCTCATTGCTTACCTTTAGAATTTTTTTATATACATTATTCTTATCTAAGGCTCCTATAACATTTTCACTCTTATCCCAAAATACCATTGTGTCCTTACCAAGAACCAAACCGTTTTTATCTATACCTAACTCTTTTAAAGCATCAACTGATGTATGTTGATAAATTGGTCCAAGAGGCGACTTCTTTGGATATGTTTTAAGTAATGGCTTTATTATTTCATCACCTTTAAATCTAGGAGATGAAATATTATCTCCTCCACTAAAATCAGGGAATCCATACCATTCATTCTTTTTAAGCTCATATATATAGTCTTTGTCCCTTTTTACAGGTCTTATTCCCTCATCCTTCATTCCACTAAAAATAGCCATAATATTATTTTCAGAATTAATATCAATACCAGATATTCCTCTAATTCCACAGGCATAAAGTTCTAATGATCCACTTTCTAATGCAAGCTTATAAACAGTTCCATTACCTATAGGGGAACTTTTAATCCCCTCCCCTTGTTCAGATTTTATTCCCTTACCTTTAAAAGCTCCTGTGCCATCAATATTTATTCCATTTAAAGTTAAATCTATTGGAGTTCTATCAAAATCAGCTCCCTCTGATATTCCAGAGTTAGTTACTGATCCTATTGTTATATATGCTTCCTTATCAGTAATTAATAGTTTTCTATCTATTCCATTTCCTCCTAGAGGAATATTATCAATTAATACTTGTACAGTATTGTTACTTAATAAAAATTTATTTAATCTGCTATCAGAAATAAAATATAAAGCCCCATCCTTATAGGCTAAATCCTCAATTTTTAAGTTCTTATCCTTATAAATAAGCTTTTCCTTACCATCGTTATCAATTTGTTTAATAGAATCGTCAAATGCTATGTACATAATACCATTCTCATCTAAGGCTATAGCTCTAGAGTTTTCTACCCCTTTTGTTATTATAGTACAATCTATATCATCCTTAAGAATGTCCAAATTATATTTATCTGACACTTTATAAGTAATAAAAGCTAACGTAACTATAATTATAGACATCAAACAAAACTTAAGAAATTTCTTCATAACTATCCCCCTCATCATCCCTCTATAAATTTATATTTTTTTAACCCCAAAATATAACCCTATTATTGAAAATTATATTCTTAATGCTATACTAGAAGATAATCATTATTAAAGGAGGAAAATTTATGAAAGACCCACGATTTACTAAACTAGCCCACAACTTAATAAATTATTCCTGTAGGCTTAAAGAGGGAGAAAAAGTTTTAATAGAAGGTATAGGTGATTGCGAAGCATTAGTTAAAGAACTAGTTAAAGAAGCTTATAAGGCAAAAGCTATACCTCTAGTTACCTTAAAAAATAAAGAAGTAGATAGAGAAATTTTAATGGGAGCTTCTAAAGAACAGTTAGAATTAATGGCTAAATATGAAGCTGCTAGAATGTCAGATATGGATGCTTACATAGGAATAAGAGCAGGACAAAACTCTGCTGAAACTTCAGATGTTCCATCAGAAAAACTTTCTTTATATAGTAAATATTTTGCTAACCCAGTTCATGGAGAAATTAGAGTTCCTAAAACTAGATGGGTTGTTTTAAGATATCCTAACTACTCAATGGCTCAAGCTGCAAATATGAGTACAGAAGCTTTCGAAGATTATTACTTTAATGTTTGTAACTTAGACTACTCAAAAATGTCTGAAGCTATGGATAAATTAGTAGCTTTAATGGAGAGAACTGATAAAGTTAGATTAACAGCTGAAGGTACAGATTTAACTTTCTCAATAAAGGATATTCCTGCAATTAAATGTGCTGGAGAAGCTAACATTCCTGATGGTGAAGTTTATACAGCTCCTGTTAAGAACTCTGTTAATGGTACAATAACATATAACACTCCATCACTTAGAGAAGGATTTACATATGAAAATGTAAAACTTACTTTTAAAGATGGAAAGATTGTTGAAGCTACAGCTAATGATACTGAAAGAATCAACAAGGTGTTTGACATTGATGAAGGAGCAAGATATGTTGGTGAGTTTGCTATAGGTGTTAATCCTTACATCCTAGAACCAATGAAGGATACTTTATTCGATGAAAAGATAACTGGTTCTATCCACTTTACACCAGGTGCTTCTTATGATGATGCCTTTAATGGAAATAAATCTGCTCTTCACTGGGATTTAGTTCTTATACAAAGACCTGAATACGGTGGAGGAGAAATTTACTTTGATGATGTTTTAATAAGAAAAGATGGATTATTTGTAATAGACGAATTAAAATGTTTAAATCCAGAAAATCTTATCTAAATAAATGGCTCTGCTTTTTGCAGGGCCTTTTATTTTAATCTGCTTTATTTATTACTAACAAATGATTTTTCATATTCAGATATCTCAATCATCCTAATTCCATTTTCATGATGCTATATTTTTATATTTATATATTGTTATATTTATATATTGTTATATTTATATATTTTTTTGCCATAAAAGAATTTATCTTAGAAAAATTCTTTTATAAGATATCTTAATAATATAAATAATATTATTTTTATTATTTATATTATCCAACACTATTAATGAATCATTGACACGAAAAGATCTTACCAACTCCTCAATCACATTCTGAATAACCAATAAAAACTCAATCACATTAACCAGCTCTCTTATCTTTATTATCAATCCTATTTATTTTTATCTTTTTTATTCCTCTTACTCTTCTTATCTCTCTTATCCCTATTACTCGTACTCTTTTTGTTATATTTCTCTCCTTAACTGAATATGATTTATTGTAATCTAAAGGAGTGAATAGCTTTGGAGAAAGACAATTTTTTTAAGAACTCATTTTTACTTACAGCCTCAAATATCACCACTGGAATATTAGGATTCATATTTTCAATATACCTATCACACGTGTTAGGTCCTGAAGGAATGGGATTATATAACTTGGTAATGCCAATATATAATCTCTTTATTTGTATGATGTCAGCAGGAATATCTGCATCCATATCAAAGATCTCTGCTGTATATGCTGAGAAACAAGAAAATGGAAATCTAATAAAGACTATAAATACAGTTGCTGTATTCAATATCGTATGGGCAATAGTTATTGGAATTTTAGTATTTATATTTGCACCTTTTATAGGTAAGTATGGCATAAATGATGTTAGAGCCATTGATGCAATTAGGGTTACTTGTCCAGCTATGATATTTATAGCATTGTCTAACATTCTAAAGGGATATTTTTGGGGAACATCAAAAATCACAATGCCTGCAATAATAGACATATTTGAAAAAGCATTAAGAATTTTAACAGTTGCAATACTAATTTTTCTTTTCTCTGCAAAAGAACTTACAACTTTAGTAACTTTATGCTACGTTGCTCTGTGTCTAGGAGAACTACAAAGTTTGGTTCTACTTTATTTTTATTATAGGCAGTGTGCTAAAAAACTACCAAAGACTTATGAAAAAACAGAAAGAAGATCTCAATTACTGTTCAATGTACTTATAATTTGCTTACCACTAACCTTAAATGGATTCTTAAGTAATATCTTTAATACATTATCAACCCTAGTTGTACCTAGGTGTCTAATTACAGCAGGTTTTAACCATACGGAAGCCCTTGCTATGATTGGAAAGTTCTCAGGTATGGCTATGATGATTATTGGAATCCCTTTGATAGTTGTAAGCTCCATAAACACATTACTTATACCAGATTTATCGCAAACCCTTGTTAAGGGAAATTATTATGATGCAGCTGTAAGAATTAGAAAAGTAATAAAAATAGCATTTATATTAGGGCTTGCTACCACAACTATATGCTGTCTAATTCCTAATTCATTAGGTGAACTTTTCTATCAAAGAGATGACCTTGGCAAATATATCTTATATGCTGGATTAACTGCTCCAGTATTTTTTACATCTACAACGATGTTCGGTATATTAAATGGCATAAATAAACAAGGGATAATTCTAAGAAATTCACTTATAGTAGCAGCATTAGAATTAGTAGGCTTATATGTATTTACATCCATCCCTAGTATAAATATTTATGGATATGTAATCACCTTATTCTTTACTTCTCTAGTAAGCTTAGTGATAAATCTTTATGAGGTTAAAAAACATATTGAATTAAAGTTATCCTTAGCTAATGTAATAATATTTACATTACTTGCCGTTTTAACATTTTTAATTTTACGTACAATAATTAGGAAATTCTTCTTGCCTCTAAATTTTGCAAGTACTATATTTATAATACTTTTGACCTTTGGAATCTTTGTATTCTGGGGAACATTTGGAGAATTTGAAGAATAATAAACTAATAAAAAAAGTGTAGTGGATATTTATCTTGTTTGTTCCGTGGAAAAGCTCCAAGTTACAAAAAAACAAATATCCACTCCACTCATACTGAAGATAGGGAAATTATAAAATCATTACCAAGTAGATTTTATGTAAAAATAAAAGAAACTGCTAAGAGCAGTTTCTTTAAAACAGATTCTTTCTATCTTATCTAAGTTTTCTTCTCATAAATCGTGGCATCATTCTTATTAACTTTGGTGATATAGTTTGTATATCACTCTTTCTAATTCCACCCATTACTATCATTAGGTATAAATAAACAATTCCACCTATTGCAACAATTATTATTGTAATAGGAGCTGCTGTAACTCTAGATAGAGAGATAACTTCAAATACATACTTTAACGGTAATTTTAATAAGTATATGACTCCTGCCATAACAATTGATGCTATTGCCGGCTTTATTACTAACTTTGGAATAGATAATCTCATTTTCATAATTTTGCAAAGCTTTTTATGATTTAAAACTGCTGGAATCAAGTGCCAAAATACATTACCTATTAAAACACCATAAATATTTATACCTGGAATACCAACAAAAATATAATTAACTATAATCTTTGTTACTATTCCTAACATGAAAGTCCCTAGTATAAAATACAGTTTATTTATACTTTGCATAATAACAGCTTGTATTTGTGTCGTTGTATATAAAATTAATATAAATGCTCCTATCATCATAAGCTTATGACCATCAGTTCTATTATATAAAGTAGCATATACTAACTCACTTAACATTGAAAGCCCAACTGCAGCTGGTATTGCTATTGAAAAAGCCATCTTAAATGCATATGCAATCTTTCTCTTTACTTCTTTTCTTTCATTAAGAACCATTGACCTTGCAATAGCTGGTAAAGTAGTAGTCCCTATAGAAGTTATAATAACTAATGGTACACTTAATAATGTCTTATACTTACCTAGTTGTCCATATAATGAATTTGCAATCTCTTTTTCAAAGCCTGCAACTGCTAATCTACTATTTACATTTACCATATCTACTAGACCACCAAAATTTTGCATTCCAGTACTTAATGTTATAGGAATAGAATACATTATGATTTTTCTTAGTATTTTCTTTTCACTAACTTTTCTTACGTTTGTAAGGCTCTCTATCTCTTCTTCCTCTTTGCTATACTTTTTATCTAAACTGTATACTAAATATAGCATAGCAAATAAAGCTCCTACAGATGTACCAACTTGTGCACCTGCATTACCTGCAGCAGTTGATACCTGCACAAGAATATAAGCACACAGCAAACTTAATATAACATTTAAAAGCTGTTCTATAACTTGAGATATTGCAATTTGAGTCATGTGTCCTTTTCCTTGCATATACCCTCTATAAGCAGAAAGAATACAAGTTATTAAAACGCATGGTCCTAAAGCCATTACACCATATGCCGCATCTGAAATTCCAAATAAGTTACATAGAGGAATAGCTAAAATCATCATTAAGATTCCAAGCCCGCCTCCTAACATCATATAAAACTTCCTTGATATCCTTAAAGCTTTCTTTGCCCCCTCCTCATTTCCAAGAGCAGAAAGTTCAGATACAACTTTTGCTACTGCAGGTTGTGCTCCCATACACGTAATTGCATAAATAAACAAAAATATTTCAGTAGTTTGCGAATATATTCCATATCCATCATCCTTTAATATTCCTACTAAAAATGGGGTATAGAATACTGATATAAATTTAGCCACCATCCCAGCAACGGAAAGTATAAAGACTCCCTTTGCTGCTGAATGCTCCTCTCCCATACCAATTCTCCTATCTTATAGAAAATTTAAACACATCACTCTTTATCTTCTTAAATATTGGAGGTAACGCTGCTGCTATTGTTTTGTTCTTTAAGTAAGATAACTTGCCTCCAACTTCTCTAAATATAAGCTTATATGCATAAAGGAACTGATAATTTAGTCCAAACTTATTGTTAAAGAATGAATTAAGTTCCTTATCTCCATATTTACTATCCCCTATAACTGGATTTCCTAAATGAGCTAAGTGTGCTCTAATTTGATGACTTCTTCCTGTTATAAGATCAATTTCTAATAGTGAGAAGGCCCCATTTGTTTGAACAGTTTTAACTTCCATAGATATTTCTTTAGAGTTTGAAACTTGTTTGTCAAACACTTTTGAAATATTGGCTTCTTCATTCTTTAATATGTACCCTTTATATACGCCATCCTTTAGCTTTCCTTTAACTAAAGTATAATAGTATTTCTTAACTTGACCTTCTCTAACTACTTCATTTAAAGTTTTTAACGCTTCAAAGTTCTTACCAAAAATAACTACACCTGAAGTATTTCTATCTAATCTATTGCAAGATGCTGGTGTAAAAGTTATTTCTTCTTCTGGTCTATAGTCACCCTTTTCATTTAAATATGAAAGTACATAATCTGTTAATGTAGCTTCACTTCCCTTACTATCTGGATGAACTAACACTCCTGGCCACTTTTCTACTATTAAAACATTTTCATCCTCATATACAACCTTCAACCCTGATGAATCAACTTGGATAAAGTTAGTTTTATTTTCCTTCTTACTTTGTATGTATCTAATTTCAACTTCATCACCTTCAAGTAATGAATATTTTTCCTTTTGTTTCTTTCCGTTTACTCTTATGTCACCTTTTCTAATTGCTTTAAAAATTGCACTTAAAGGAACATCCTTTAACAATTTTCTTAAAAATTTATCTAATCTTTGCCCTGCTTCATTAGATCCTATTTCAATTTTCAAATATAATCAACTCCTAGTCTTTGCTTTTGTTTACTATTCTCCATTCTAATAGAGTAATATTTATTTATATTCTTGTCAAATAATCGTATGCTATTCCACATTGCATTGCAACACCTAGGGGGATAGCATCCTCATCTATGTCGAATAAATTGGAATGTGCAGCTTTATCTGTCTCTTTTATTTTATTTCCTGTACCTAAATAATAAAAGGCAGAAGTTCTTTCCATTGCAAAAAAAGCAAAACTTTCTACCCCCATACTAGGATACTTTTGTTCTACAACATTTTCTGCACCTAGTAGCTCTTTTCCAACATATTTTACTCCCTCTACCATTGTAGCATTATTATATAGGCAAGGATATCCCTCTTCTATATAAATATCGCACTCTCCCCTCATGCCTCTACAAATTCCTGTAACTAATTCTTTAAATCTTCTTACTACGTATTCTCTGTCCTCTTTAGTTAAGGTTCTAATTATTCCTGTAATCTCCACTTCCTCTGGAATAACATTTTGAGCTGTTCCTCCATTAATGCTACCAACAGTTATTACACTTGGATTTACAGGAGCTATCTCCCTACTAACTATAGTTTGAAGTGCCATTACAACATTCGAGGCAATAACAATAGGGTCTATTGTTGTATGAGGTGCAGCGCCATGGCCCCCTCTTCCTTTTATCCTTATTTTATAAGGATTTGATGCAGCATTTACCACATCACTTTTTATTCTAATTTTCCCATAATCTAAATCCTCAGTAACATGAAGCCCCACTATTGCATCTACTCTTGGGTTCTCTAAAACGCCTTCCTTTATCATAAAAGGAGCTCCACCAACAGTTTCTTCTGCTGGCTCAAAGAATAACTTTACACATCCACCAAATAATCGTTTATTTTTATTTAATATTCTTGCCACACCTAGAAGAATTGTTATATGTGCATCATGGCCACAAGCATGCATTTTTCCTGGAACTTTAGAACTATAGCTACATACCTTTTTATCTTGTATTGGAAGAGCATCCATATCTGCTCTTAACCCTATAACTCTATTATTGTCCTTTTTTTCACCTTTTATAATTCCACATACCCCTGTTTTAGCTACTTCAACATATGGAATTCCTTCTTTAGTTAAAAACTCTTTTATTTTTTCTGATGTTCTCTTTTCTTCAAAGCCCAATTCTGGATGTTCATGTAAATCTCTTCTTATTGTTATTAATTCATCCTTTATCCTATTTGCTTCCTCAAGAAAAGTAATCATTAAAGTCCTCCCTAAGAATTATTAACTCCAAAATACCTCTACTATATCACCATTATTCAATTTATCTGTATAAGATGCATCTTTTCCATTAATCTTTAGTGTAATATCACCAGTAACTTTAGTTATATCAATATCCATATGGTTAAATACATCTATAAATAAAGGTTTTTCTCCCCTTAAGATTACATCCTTACTATTAACCACAACTTTTATTCCCTCTTCTGTTTTCACTTCATTAGTAACTTCTTTTTCTTCTAACCTTTTAGAATATATTCTATCTCCCTCTTGAATAAGGGCGTCATCTTCTAATAAAATACCTTCTTTAAATAATTCTATTTCTCTTTTCAATATGTAATTCTTAATATCTAACATTTTCGATGGAATATATACTAAAATTTCATCTCCATCCTTAATATGAGTTGATATTTTCTTCTCTTTACCATTTATAAACACAACTGGTTCTAAGCTAACCAATTTATCATCTATGTATATATCAATAGAATTAATATTTTCTATAACTTCACTTACTTTAGGTGATGCATCCTTACCATTTTGAGCATAAGTAATTTTCACATTATCTCCTGCATTCACCTCTGATTCTATAGATGCCTTCTTTCTATTGATGCTTATCTTTGGATTCTTTCCCATCTCTCCAAATGCTAATCTTCTTTTGCCATTAAGGCTAAATCTTATACTCTTACCATTCTTCCCTATAAGTAATGATGGGTTAACCCCTGCTTGAAGTAAAACATCCATTACAGTATGTTTATGTGAATTAAATAAACTTACTGGTGTACCATTTAAATTTACATCTATAAAGTCATGCCCCATTTTCTTAATAGCTGATAATGCTATCCCTAAAACTGTAACACCAGCAGATCCTAATTCATTATTTGATAAACATTCTATTACGCTTGTCCTATCCTTGATTGCTATTCTTTGAGTCGGTAATCCTATGTGATTAGATATCTCTTCTACAAGACCTGGAGTGTGAGCTCCTCCCCCTACTAAGAATAAAGCTGCTGGTGGCTTATTTCCATTAAGAGAAATTATCTCACTTGAAATAGCTGTTGCAATCTTTTCTACAGTTGGGGTAATAGATTTTATAATAGAGCTAGATTCTATAATATTTTCTAGTCCTAATACATCTGTATATGTAACTTCATCCTGTAATGTCACACTTCTTTTTATATTTTCAGCTGAATTAAAATCAACTAAGCACTCTTGAGCTATTACTTCTGTAACCTCATCTCCTGCCATAGGTACCATTCCATAGGCACATATACTTTCTTTTGAACTTATAGCTATATCCGATGTTCCTGCTCCAATATCAACTAAGGCTATATTCAATAATCTTAAATTCTTAGGAACAGCAGCCTCTATTGCTGCAATTGGTTCTAGAGTTAAATTAGACACCCTTAAATTAACCTTGTTCATAACAGTATATAGCGAATCAATAACTGATCTAGGTAGGAATGTTGCTATTACCTCTGCTCCAATTCTTTCCCCTTTATGTCCTAATAGGTTTGTTATTACATATGAATTCAGGTAATAATCCTTTACTGAATAACCTACACAATATAGCTTACTTTCAGTATTTTTTATTACTTCCTCTTCAGCTTTTTTTACAGCACTTAATTCTACACTTCTTACTATTTCTTCATCTATTTCTTCATCACCATTAAGTTCTATTTCACCCATTGCATTAACAGTTCTTAGAAATCTACCTGCTGCTGCAATTGATACTTCTTTTAACTGTATTCCTAATTCACTTTCTATATCCTCTTTAACATCCTTAACTACAGATGCAACTAGGTTTATGTCGTGAATTTGTCCATCTACCATAGCTCTTTCTTCATGTTCTTTATACTTCTCATATAAAACTTCAAACTTCTTTTCTCTTACAACTCCAACGGTACCAATTATCGATCTAGTACCAATATCAAGAGAAAATATTATATCTTTAGGATTAAATACACCTTTATCCATAATAACCTCTTCCTAGCAAAACTATAATTAAAGGCTTATATCATGAGATATAAGCCTACTTAAAATTATATATGAATACCAATATTTATTCAATATTTGATAAATTTCATCATAATTACTTAGATATTAATCCATTATCCAATAGAACCTTGGCAGAGAACTTTCTTTTCATTCCATCATGAAATAAAATTCCAACTTCATCCCCGTTAACTTCAACCACTTTTCCTGTTCCAAAAGCCTTATGTGTAACTACTGAATCCTTAACTAACCCATGGGAAGCCTTAACAATTTCCATAAAGCCACCTTCTTCAATAAATCTGGAAGCATCCCTAAACTTTCCTTTTCTCATCTTAGGTACAAAAAGGAACAAATTATCTATTGCTCTTGTTATTCCAACATAAAATAATCTTCTTTCTTCTTCTATATTTTCCTCTTTACTAGATGAATGTGGCATTGTATCCTCATTACAGTTAATTAAGAATACATTTTCAAACTCCATTCCCTTTACACCATGAATAGTGCTTAATAAAACTCTATCGTCTGTCTTATTTCTTTTACTTTCTTCTATCTTCTTTCCTACTTCATCTACATGCTCAAAAAATTCAAAGATAGTTTTAAATGATGAAGCTGACATTTTGAATTCTTCAACTATTTCTTCTAAATCTTCAATGTTACCTCCAAATCTTTCTGTATATGTTTTAAGGTAATCTATATATCCCATATCTGTTACTATGTATTGTATCCCACTGCTTAATGATGACTTCTTTATATAATTAAAATCTCTTTTTAGTTCATCAAGCTTCTTTCTTTGAAATGGTGGAGTATCATCTTTTTCTATAAGTATATCAAAAGTATCTTTTTCATACTTATATTCCCTAATATAAGCTATACTAGTTTTACTAACATACCTAAAAGGTTTATTAATTATATTTATAAAAGCTTCTCTATCATAGGGATTCATAGCTAAAGATAAATAAGATAATAAATCCTTACATATAAAATGATTAAAGAAGTTATATTCTTTATCCAACAAGGTAAATGGTATCTTATTTCTTATAAAGGAATCTATAACGCTCATTGCCTCCATATTAGTTCTATAGAGCACTATATTTTCTTTATACCTATAGCTAGACTTATTATAGAAAGCTCTAATTTTTCCAGAAATTTCATCCCCCTGTATTCTCTCATCATAAACTCCCTTACAAAGGATAATTCCATCCTTATCTTTATACCACTGTATGTCCTTTTTATTTCTTTCCTTATTAAAAGAAATAACCTTTTTTGAACTCTCTATTATATTTTTATTGCTTCTATAATTTATATGTAAATAATATTTCTTTGCACTTTTAAATGTTTTATCAAAAGAAACCATGTATTCAGGCTTTGAACCTCTAAAACTATAAATACACTGATCCTCATCCCCAACAGCAAAAAGAGAATTCTCCTCCCCCTCTGTCATTAATTTCAAAAATTCTATTTGAAGATCATCACAATCTTGAAACTCATCTACAAGAATATATTTAAATACTCTTTTGTATCCTTCTCTTATTCTTTTATTATTTTTAAATAATTCTAAAACCTTAATAGTTAAATCATCAAAATCCCAAAGATTATTTTCTTTCTTATATTTGTCATAGGCATCATAACATTCCATAAAAATATCTTTAGCTATAGAAGGTTTAAAATCATTTATATTTTCACCTGATGTCTTAAATAATGATATGTTATTTACAGCCTCCTTAACCCTATCCTCATTAACTTCATCTGAATATTTTCTAAGAACACCTTCTATAATTTTATTGGTTATATATCCTTCAATAATATTTATATTAGCCCCTTCTCTTAGAAGAATTTTATAAAACAGCCCATGGAAGGTACCAAAAAAAGGAGAACTTTCTTTATGAAAAGTATTTATATATCTATTTTTCATATTCAGAGCTGCTGCTTTAGTAAAAGTTATAACAATTATATTTGATGGATATACTCCAACTTCATCGACTAAATATTTAATTCTATTTATAATAACAGTTGTTTTACCTGACCCTGGTGCTGCTACAACTAATACATTTCTTTCATTTGCCTTTACTGCTTTTAATTGATTCTTATCTAAATGCATATTAATCCTCCCATCTACTAAGTATTACCTTGTAAATGCCTTAAAAATCATTTTGAGTCTTCATTATATTGTAATAATTAAAATGAAAGGGTACAATAGGAATAAGGCATTTTTATGAAAAGAGGAGATTAAGATGACAAATACTAATTCATTCGACGTTAAAAATGACAGAAACTTAACAATGCTTGTAGACTTTTATGAATTAACAATGGGTAACGGATATTTCAATAAAGGATTAGAAGATAAAATTGCCTACTTTGACATGTTCTTTAGAAGAGTACCAGACGGTGGTGGATATTGTATCATGGCTGGTGTAGAACAATTAATTGAATATTTAAGTACCCTAAAATTTACTGATGATGATATTGAATACTTAAAAAGTAAGCATACTTTCTCAGAAGAATTTTTAAATTATCTAAAGAATTTTAAGTTCTCTTGTGATGTTTGGGCTGTTCCAGAAGGAAACCCAGTATTCCCAAATGAACCTTTAGTAACAGTTAGAGGACCAGTAATTCAAGCTCAATTTATTGAAACTATGATACTACTTACAATAAACCATCAAACTCTTATAGCTACAAAAGCTAACAGAATATCAAGAGCTGCAAATGGTAGACCTGTAATGGAATTTGGTTCAAGAAGAGCTCAAGGTTACGATGGAGCCATCTACGGAGCAAGAGCTTCTATAATTGGAGGATGTAGCTCAACTGCATGTACTATTTCAGATAAGATGTTTAATATTCCTGCTGTTGGAACCATGGCACATAGCTGGGTTCAACTGTATGATAGTGAATATGAAGCATTTAAGAGCTGGGCAGAAATATACCCTGATAACTGTACTTTATTAATAGATACTTATAATGTTATAAAATCAGGTATTCCAAATGCTATAAAGGTATTTGACGAAGTTTTAAAACCAATGGGTAAGAGACCTTCAGGTGTTAGAATTGACTCTGGTGATATAACTTACTTAACTAAAAAGTGTAGAAAGATGCTTGATGCAGCAGGCTACGAAGATTGTAAGATAGTAATTTCTAACTCTCTTGATGAATATATAATTAGAGATGTTCTTGAACAAGGTGCTTGTATAGATTCATTTGGTGTTGGAGAAAGATTAATAACTGCAAAATCTGAACCTGTCTTTGGAGGAGTATATAAATTATCTGCCGTTGAAAAAGATGGAGAAGTTATTCCAAAAATAAAAATAAGTGAAAATGATGAAAAAATAACTAATCCAGGATTTAAGAAATTAGTTAGAATTTTCGATAAGGATTCACATATGGCTATAGCAGACTTATTAACTATTAATAATGAAGTTATAGATGAAAAAGAAGAATTAGAGATATTTGATCCAGTTCATACATGGAAGAGAAAGAAAATAACAAACTTCTATACTAAGGATTTACAAGTTCCTATATTTGAAAAAGGGAAACTTGTGTACACTAGTCCTACAGTAATGGAAATAAAAGATTTTGCTAAAAAGGAAACAGAAAAGTTATGGCCTGAAGTTTTAAGATTTGAAAATCCTCATACTTACTATGTAGATTTATCTTATGACTTATGGACATTAAAACAAAATCTACTTCATAAATATAGTACAATTTATAAATAGTATTTTTTGAGAAATTGCTTTGCAATTTCTCTTTTTATTTAAATAAAAAAACTTTGCTTTCGCAAAGTTTTAAATGCAATTACCCTTTATTAATTATTCCTTTAATACTGACTTACTTCTCTTTCTATTTTTATTCCCAAAAAATCTCCATTAAATGTTTCCTCAGAATAGTCATACTCTTCCTTAACTATATCCTTAAACTTCAATTTAGAATCTGAAACATATTCTTTAAAAGGACAATTATCCTCTAAAGCTAATGTATTCATAGGGCACTCTGTATTACATTCAACCCTATCTTTACCAGTTGACCAAAACGGACACTTACTCATATTCTCCCCCACCTTTACTGAAAACGAATCCATCATATGCCCACATTATATTATAATTTTCAGTAAAAATAAAGGTTTTTTTTACAATTTAGTATATTTTTATATAATTGCCAACCTATTAGACCACTCTATCGACTCCATATATAAATCAATAAGTATTTTTTTATCTAAATTTAGCATCTCACAATATTCTTCCATTCTATTAATATTCATATTCTCATAAGAAAGAACTAACTCTAACACCTTTCTTAAATTATTCTCTTTTCCTAATAATGCATCTTTTATTTCTTCATCAACAGGTAACTCCTTTATAATTTCAGCCATATCTTTTTGCATATAACTATCTAAATTTGAAAATAAGCCTACCATAAATGCTAATGATTGATTTTTTTCTTCTATTCTTGATTGAACTAACTCACAAAACCTTCCTCTTATTATTGTACCATTAGTAACTTCTTCACTATTACCGCCTCTCATTTCACTCATTACAATCATAGAAAGCCACTTTTTTAATTCCCTTCGTCCCAAAAGCATTATTGCCTGTTTTATTGATGAAATTTTTTGAACAAAAGAAAATGCTGCAGAATTTAAAAATTTCATTAACTTATAACTTATAGAAACATCTGTCTTTATTATTGATTCAATTTTATCTATATCAAAATCATCTCTTAACAATTCACTCATTAAGTTAAAGCAAGTTACATTTCTTACTGGTATATCTTTTCCTTCTATCATTAAAGGCTTACTAAAATAATATCCTTGAAAATAAGAATAACCACTTTCCATAGCTTCTATATACTCTTCATCTGTCTCTATCTTCTCTGCTAATAGCTTTGCTCCAGGATTATAATTCTTTAGTACATTTACAAGAAACTTTCGTTGATTTGGAGATGTAATTTTAAAATCTATCTTATATATATCTATCATTGTCCCAAAATTTTTATAATTTGTACTAAAGGATACGTCATCTAGAGCTAATATATATCCTTTTGATTTTAGTTCCTGCAAATAACTCACTACATCCTCTGTTGGAATAACATTTTCTAAAATCTCTACTACTACCTTCTCTTTAGATAAAAGGCTTGCCACATCATTTAATAATACTCCTTGGGAAAAATTAATATATGCTTTTTTATTATTTGTCAGTTCATTTAATCCTATTGTTGCACAATTAGAAATTAATTTTATGGTAGCACTATCCTCATCTATATTTCCCACAAATCTGTTTTCTTTAGAATTCCTAAATAATAACTCATATGCTTCTACTTTAAAATTTCTATCATATATGGCTTGTCTTGCTAAATAAATATTCATAACTAGCACCTCTATTACTTCATTAATAACATTATATAACATTTTATAACATTTTTCCTATATTTTTTAACATGTTATGACCTTAGTCCCCTTTTTTATTACTAACGCAGTAATCTCAATATTTATAAAGCATGTATATATAAATTCACCAGTTAATTAGGGAGAAATTTAATATTTGGTAAACAAAAAGAGAAATTACATTTGCAATTTCTCTTTTAAATCTTATAATCCCGAATTTTTAACTACTGATATATCTATGATCTCATTTTGGAATGCTTTTAATAAAGCTTTTTCTAAAACCTTTTGTTGATCAAAATTTTCTATATCCTTACATTCAGCAAAAACTTTATGTTTTTCTCCTCTAACATTTCTATATGTTAGGGTAACATACGGTTTATCATACTCAACATTTAATATTTTAACTCCCCAAGAAAACTGAGCATAATCATCCTCTACAGTTAACTTACTTAACTCTTGAAGTTTTCCTTTCTCTTCACTTGGATCATTTACAATTATTAATTTGTCTCCAACTTTATATTTTGCCATATTTAAGACCTCCTATAGATTCCAATATCTCCTAACATAACTTAGTGTATCACTGATTATCTTCTATTGCAATAATAAGAAAGATAATGAATATATTGTAAATAAATTCTTTACAAAAAAGGTTGGGGGATATTTATTTTGCTCGTTCCGTCGCAAGCTCCAAGTTACATCAAAACAAATATCCCTCCCCCCACTCCTACTAAAGGTAATGAAAATATAAAATTATTATCCTTGATTTTATATTTTTTAATATGAAATTGTAATAATAACTTTAATTTATAGCTAATTAAAATTTTATATTTTCTTAAAAGAATAAAAAAAACAGGAGTATTTATATACTCCTAAAAAATGAAATTGAACATGAACCGATGTTAAATATTTAACATATTTGTCTATATTTTAACATACTTCTAAGGGTTAAGCAACTAATTTTTCTTTGGATAAACAATAATAGTTATTAAATACTTACAAACTTCCATGAATAATGATTGACACTTATTTAATAATTTATTATAATATTGTTAACAAACTGGAAAGGATGACTCTTATGGAAAATATAACTGCTGTTTTTAAAGAAAAAAAGTTAAAACTTACTCCACAAAGACTTGCAGTATATAAGTATCTTATGAGCACAAAGGAACATCCATCTGCAGAAGCAATTTATAAGGCTATTCAAACAGAATATCCTACTATGAGTTTAGCTACGGTTTATAAAGCACTTAAAACATTAGCTGAGGTCGGGTTAATACAAGAAATAAATGTTGGTGAAGGTAATTTCAGATATGATGGAACTACTTATCCACATCCACATCTTCAATGTATAAATTGTAGTAAAGTAGAAGATTTAGATTCTCTATGCTTAGATAACTTAAATGCTGAAGCAAGTAAGGTTTCAAAGTACAAGATTTTATCAAACCAAATATACTTCTATGGAATATGTCCTGATTGCGACAAGTAAAAGATCACTTTATATAAAGTGATCCTTTTTTATTTATATTCTTATTCAACCCTTCATATAATGTATATGAGGTGAGTAAATTGAAGGTACTAATTATAAAGAAGAAACAAATTTTAATCTTCTCATTTTTTATAATACTAATAATCTCTACATTAATTTTGTTACGAATCCCTAAAAATAAAACTGATATTAATGTTATAGCTCCCATAGAGTATGGAAAAACCACATCAATTGATTTAAATGGAGACAATATAGAAGATGCTATTGAAATAATATCTAATGATGGCTTTGATGATATTAAAATTACTATAGGAAATAAAAACTATCTCCTAAGTAAATTATGCGACAACAATAACTTAGGAAAAACAAAGTCCCATTGGCCAACAAGAGTATTTCTAAAAAATCTTTCAAGAAGCTCCACACCAGAGATAATAGTACAAACATCACAAGATAAAAGTATCTCTTATATATTTAAATGGATAGATGGTGACTTTAAAAAAGTTTTTACATCTAATAAAAATATTTTTGGAATACTAGATTCAAGCGGGAATAAAACTCCACAATGCTACTCATTAAACTCATCTTCTGGCAACTCATCTTTAGATTCATTTATGATAATAGATAATGCCACAATGAATATAACTAAAGATAGTATTAAAATTCCGGACCTTGGTAATATCCTATCTTTAATTGACTTGTTGCAAAAAGATTATGAATTAGATGAGGTTCCAGATATATTCGCCGAAAACATCTCAGAAGGCGAACTAGGGTTATTGTGGAACCTTGATAAAGAACATAATCAATATAGCTTTCAAAATGCTTTCTTTTATGATGAATCTGTTGATAATGAAGGTAATATAACCTCAATGAAATGGATATTATCTTTTGAAAAATATATACGTGAAAAAGATGATTCATCAAAGACTGAAACTACATTCTATGTAACTACAATAAAGAGCGGAGATAATTCATACAAAATATCCTCAATATACAAGAAATAAAAAATGAAAAGGCCGCATCAACTGCGGCCTAAAAGGGGGATGGGGGGTTTTAGCTTTATGAAGAATAACTTCATGTAGCTATAGGAGAATACTTTCTCCGGTACATTAATATTATTGACTATATTTATGGGAATTATACAGTTTTATTTTTCATTAAATGCACCATTATTATATAATTCTATTATTTTATCTACAAATTGTACTTTATTCGGATCAACTATCTTTCTTAAGGACAATAATATTTGTATGTTTTCATCATCGACTTCTTCTGGATATGAATTTTCATCGAATTTGGGTGTATTTTCGGTATTTACTTTATTGTTGTCCATATGATTCCCCATCATATTCATTCCACTCATTGCATTCATCATACTTTCAAAGTTAAAATTATTATTGTTACCATTCATATTAGCATTTCCGTTATTATTGTTATTCATCTGCTGATTCATTGAGTTTAAATCAAAGCCTTCCATATTCATTGAATTTAACATGCTTCCTAGTCTATTCATATCAATGTTTCCACCTAACATCCCAAGAAGTTGTTGTGGATTAATTCCAAATGGAAATCTATTATTTGAGTTTGCACCAAAGCCTTGATTCCTACCCATATTATTACTCTCTCTTGATCTATCTCTATGCCTACGTTTTGACATAATGATCCTCCTAAAATGAGTATTATTTATGATATTATATGTACGAATGTATATTTTGGTTATAAATTAAGGCAAATTTTTTGGAGGGCATTTCTGCCCTCCACCTAACTTTACTACCAACCAAATCCGTCGAATCCGCAGCTACCGCAGCTCCAACCATAAAGTAAAAATAGTAATATTATTAAGATTGAATTAGTGTTTAATAATCCTGCTCCGCAAGCTATTAGCCAGAATATAATAGCTTCTAGGATACCACATCCCATTCCATTGTTGTTATTGCTTCCACAGCAACAATCATCATAACAACAATCACAGCAATTACAGCAATTACATGGATCACAACATTCGCAACAGCAGTAATTATCTTTTCTACGCTTCTTCTTTGACATAACTATCGCTCCCTTCTAGATTAGTCAGATAGCTATTTTATTAGCATCCGCAACCGCAACCATCACCTATGAAGTTGCCACAACCACCACAATCACCAGAGCATATAAATAATAGAACTAGTAAGAATAACCACCAAGATCCACCAAAGAATCCATTATTGTTTCCATATCCGCTTCCGCATCCGCATCCATTGTTGTAGTTATTTCCTCCACAGCAGCAGCAATCATCTTTCTTTCTCTTCTTTTCGCAGCAGCAGCAACAATTATTTCTACCATAGTTACCACCAAAGCCTCCGCCAAAGCCATTTCCGCCCCAACCGAAGAAGAAGAATAATAAGATTATCCAAATCCACCAACCGCCGAATCCGCCGCCGAATCCACCGCAGTTACCAAATCCGCAATTTCCGCCACAACCACAGTTATTATTGTTAGTTCCACAATTATTATTGTTGTTTGCGCCATTATTGCAGTTTAATCCATTAATAATGTCATTGATTTCCATATCATTTCCTCCTTGGGATTTAATATTTAATTTTTATAGTATATCTTATTCTATAAAGACTTATTTGACACAATTTTCATATAAAATTTCTTATTTACTACAAAAAAGAAATAGAGCAACTTAGAAAAAGCTCTAAATTGCTCTATTTACTACTCTTCTGAAGCTAAATCTCCAAATAAATTATCTATTAACTCATCTTTTCCTTTTTTATTTAAGGATGAGAAGTAATATAATTTATCATCTGGACTTAACTTTAAAGTTTCTTTTATTATTTTTTTACTTTTACCTAATTCATTATTAGATAACTTATCACTCTTTGTTGCAACTACTATAACATCATATCCATAATGCTTTATCCATTCATGCATCATGATATCATCAGTAGTTGGCTTGTGTCTTGAATCCACTAGAAGAACAACTCTCTTAAGTTCTTCTCTACCATTTAAGTAAGTTTCTATTGTCTTCCCCCAGCTCTCCTTTTCTTTCTTTGATACCTTTGCATATCCATACCCAGGTAAATCAACTAAATAAAAGTCATTATTTATAAGAAAGAAGTTAATTAACCTTGTCTTTCCTGGAGTACCACTTACTTTAGCTAACTTTCTTCTATTAGTAAGAGCATTTATAATTGAACTCTTACCTACGTTTGACCTTCCAACAAAAGCTACCTCAACCCTATCATCCTTAGGATACTGGTCTCTTTTTACTGCTGAAATTATGAATTCACTTTGTTTAATTCTCATTGGCTTCATCTCCAACTATAGCATTATTTAATACCTCTCCAACTTCCTCTGCTGTTATAATAGTAAGGTTTTCCTTAACTGAAGAAGGTATCTTTTCTATATCTTTTTCATTTTCTTTTGGAATTATTATTGTATCTATTCCCATTCTATAAGCTGCTAAAGATTTTTCTTTTAAACCACCTATAGCTAAAACTCTTCCTGTCAAAGTAACTTCACCTGTCATAGCTACATTACACTTAACCTTATTACCTGATAACGCTGATACAAGAGCCGTTACCATAGTAACACCAGCAGAAGGTCCATCCTTAGGCACAGCACCTTCAGGAACATGAATATGTATGTCCTTAGTCTTATAGAAATCTTCTTCTATATTGTACTTAGATGCATTTGCTCTTACATATGTATAGGCCGCCTTTGCTGATTCTTGCATTACATCGCCAAGCTGTCCTGTAAGCTGAAGTTTACCACTACCACTCATAACCATAGCTTCTACTGGTAAAGTATCCCCGCCATATGCAGTCCAAGCCATTCCTGTAACTACACCAACCTTGTCTTCCTTCATCTTTTCATCAAAGCTATATCTCTTAGTTCCAAGTAGCTCTTCTACCTTAGCCTTATCTATATTCATAGACTCTAAGTCATTCTTTAATATAGACGCCATTGACTTTCTAATTAAAGAAGAAATAACTCTTTCAAGGCTTCTTACACCAGATTCCCTTGTATAACCATCTATAACAAACTTAATAGCTTCATCATTTATAGTAATAACTTCATTATTTAATTTGTATTCTTTAAATATTTTTGGAATTAAGTGATTTCTTGCTATATTAAACTTTTCTTCATAAGTATATCCTGATACTTCTACAACTTCCATTCTATCTAACAATGGTCTTGGTATTGTATCTAAACTATTTGCAGTTGTAATAAATAAAACCTTAGATAAATCGATTGGAAGCTCCATGTAGTTGTCCCTAAATGTTTTGTTTTGTTCGCTATCTAATACCTCTAATAAAGCATCCCCTGGATTGCCCTTATAATCTGAGCTTAACTTATCAATTTCATCTAATAATATTAGAGGATTCATTGATTTAGCTTCCTTTAATGAATAAACTATTCTACCTGGAATAGCTCCAACATAAGTTCTCCTATGTCCCCTAATTTCAGCTTCATCTCTCATTCCACCTAAGGACATTCTTACATACTTTCTATTTATAGCCTTTGCAATAGATCTTGCAATAGATGTTTTACCAACACCTGGAGGTCCTACTAAACATAAAATTGGTCCTTTTAAAGTTCCACTCATCTTCTTAACAGAAAGATACTCTAATATTCTTTCTTTTACATCATCTAATCCATAATGCTCTTCATTTAAAACTTCTTCAGCCCTATTTATATCTAATCGTTCCTTTGTATTTTTACCCCATGGTAAATCAAATACCCAATCTAAATAGCTTTGAATTGTATTTCCTTCAGAAGAAGAGATATTCATTCCTTTTAGCTTTTTTAGTTCATATGAAGCTTTCTCCTTAACTTCCTTAGGAAGTCTCATAGTCTCAAGCTTTTGTTCATATTCCTTTATTATTTTAGTTTCTTCATCGTCTTGTCCTAATTCTTGTTGAATAAACTTAAGCTGCTCTCTTAAATAGAATTCTTTTTGAGAATCATCAACACTCTTTTTCATCTTTTTAGCAAGCTTCTTTTGCACTTGAACAACCTTGATCTCATTTTCTATAAATACTATGATAGCTTCTATTCTCTTCTTTATATCTAAAGTTTCAAGTATTTCTTGTTTCTTTTCCTCAGATATTGGTAAATATCCAGAAACCATATCCACATACTCTATTACGTTATCTACAAGTTTTATCTCTTTAGCAAATTCACTAGTATTTTCGCCTGATTGTTTTAAAAATCTTGCAAGAGTTTTCTTTAAAGAATTAAAATAAGCCTCTATCTCCGGACTTTCTTCTAAGGTTTCATTAACCTCACTTATAGAAACCTCAAAGTAGTTTTCGTTATTAAAATATTCCTTTATTTCGCATCTTACCTTACCTTCTACTAATACTCTCATAGTATCGCCAGGCATCTTTATTATTTGCTTTATTTTACATAAAGTTCCTATCTTACTTATATTCTCAGAAGTAGGTTCCTCTATCTCTGGATCTCTTTGTGATGCTAAAAATATATTTTCATCATTTAACATTGCTTCTTCAATAGCAGCAACTGATTTCTCACGTCCTACATCAAAATGTAATACCATATTAGGAAAAATAGTTAGTCCCCTTAAAGGAATCAAAGGAAGTCTAATATACTCTTTCATGATACTCTCCCTCCATCCATGTTATAATTGTTTAGACTTAATTAGTATACACATAATATATATTTTTTTCAATAATTAGACTTTAAAAGGTGTTAGCTATAATTAGCAAACACCTTTCTCTTTACCTTCACCACTGGCTGAAAGAATATTTAACTCCTCTTCTTCTAAAGACATAGGGAAATTTATAAAGGCCATATTAAATACCTCTCTAATATTTTCAACTGGACATATTTCAATGCCACCTACTTCAAGAAGACCTTCACTCCAATTTTCTTTTGGTATGATAACTTTACTTGCTCCAGCTTTCTTTGCCCCTATTATCTTAGCTCTAACTCCACCTATTGGTTTTACTCCACCTAATAATCCTACTTCACCTGTCATAGCTACTTTATTATTTACTTTCATACCTTTTATTGCACTATAAATTGCAGTAGCAATAGCTATACCAGCTGAAGGACCATCAACTAAGGAACCACCTGGAATATTAACGTGTATATCATATTTCTTACAATCAATATCGAATATATTACTTAGTATTGTTAGAACATTTTCTACAGAAGAAATAATCATACTTTTCCTTGTAACCTTTTTATTATTACTAGATATACTCTCCTCTTCAACTACTCCGGATACCTTTAACTTTCCAACACCATCCTTTACCCTCTTAGCAGATGCTTCTATAGTCATAACAGCCCCTATATTAGCGCCATAAACAGCCAAACCATTTACTTTTCCTATAGAGGGCTCCTCAAATACCTTTTCTTCTATTCTCTTTGTATACTGGCAATTTTCTATTACCCATTCAACATCATTACTAGTTATGTAATCTCTATTTTCATTCAAAGCAACCCCTGAACATAACTGTATTAGATTAATAACCTCTCTACCATTACTACAGAATTCTCCTATTAATTCTTCACACTTTTTATCTAGCTTTAACCCTGCTTTTTTTGATGCATCTGCTCCAATTTTTATTATCTCATCTGAATCTAATGCCCTAAAGAATATTTCTACACATCTTGACCTTATTGCAGGAAGAATATCTTCTGGGCTTTTAGTTGTTGCACCAATTAATCTAAAATCTGCAGGCAGACCATTTTCAAAAACTTCCTTAATATATTTAGGCATATTAGGATCTTCTGAACTATAATAGGAACTATCTAAAAAGACCTTCCTGTCCTCAAGAACTTTTAATAACTTATTTAGTTCTATAGGATGAAGTTCTCCTATTTCATCTATAAACAGCACTCCTCCATGGGCCTTTGTAACAGCTCCAGGTTTAGGCTGTGGTATTCCAGCCACTCCTAAAGAGCCTGCCCCCTGATATATCGGGTCATGTACAGAACCTATTAATGGATCTGCAATCCCTCTCTCATCAAACCTAATTGTTGTTGCATCTATTTCAACAAACTTAGATTCTTTCTTAAAAGGAGAGCTACTGTTTTTCTTTGCTTCTTCTAGAACCAATCTAGCAGCTGCTGTCTTGCCAACACCTGGAGGGCCATATATTATTACATGTTGTGGATTAGGGCCGCATAAAGCCGCTTTTAACGCTTTGATTCCCTTATCTTGACCAACTACTTCTTGAAAACTACTAGGCCTACTTTTTTCTGTTAAGGGTACTGTCAATGTAACCCCCCTCATTTTGTATAAATTCTCTAATTCCTTAGTACTTTCTTTATCTATAACTACCTTCCTTGCCCTCATACTCTTATTATTAGATATAATAAGATATATCATTAACCCCATTAAAACTATCTGTAATAAAATCAAAATTTCTGCCATTACTCTACCTCCAAGTCATTAATTATATCCGTTTATAATTATTAACTCTTCCTAAGTCTGCTATACATAAATAAAAATTAATTGATAATTTTTATAAAGCAAAAAACTTTAGTAACATTAAAATGTTGAAGGTATTCACGAGTTAATTGCCAGTATAATTTCCTATAATACCTTTGATTTGTAGTAAATTAAAATTTTATACTTTCCTAGACAATAAAAAAAAGGCTGTAAAAACAACCTTTTTTATTAAGCAGTTTCTACACCTTTTTTCTTTTTAGGCTTCTTAGCCTTTAATTGAGGTCTAACCTCACCTTCTGGAAGCATTTGAATCTCTGGTCTTTCCTTCTTATTAATTGTAGGTTCAGTAATAACAACCTTGTTTATTCTTTCATCAGAAGGAATTTCAAACATAATATCTGTCATTACATCTTCAATTATAGATCTTAGACCTCTTGCTCCTGTCTTTCTTTCTATAGCCTTTTCTGCAATTGCTTCAAGTGCTTTATCTGTAAAATCTAATTCTACATTATCAATTTCAAATAGCTTCATGTATTGTTTTACTAAAGCATTTTTAGGCTTACTTAAAATATTAACAAGTGCTTCTTTATCAAGAGATTGAAGAGTTACTACAAGTGGTAATCTTCCTACAAATTCAGGAATTAAACCAAACTTTAATAAATCTTCTGGTTCTATTGCTTTTAGAAGGCTTCCAATATCTTTTTCAGCCTTAGATTGGATATCAGCTCCAAATCCAATAGAACTCTTTCTTGTTCTTTTTTCAATTATTTTATCTAATCCATCAAAAGCTCCACCACAAATAAATAATATATTTCCAGTGTTAATTTGAATGAATTCTTGATGTGGATGTTTACGACCTCCTTGAGGTGGTACTGATGCAACTGTTCCTTCTAATATCTTAAGAAGCGCTTGTTGAACACCTTCTCCTGAAACATCTCTTGTAATAGATGGATTTTCAGATTTTCTTGCTATCTTATCTATTTCATCTATATAAATGATTCCTTTTTCTGCTCTTTCAACATCATAATCTGCATTTTGGATTAATCTTAATAGAATATTTTCTACATCTTCTCCAACATATCCAGCCTCTGTTAATGTTGTGGCATCAGCTATAGCAAATGGAACATTTAAGAATTTTGCTAATGTTTGAGCTAAGAATGTTTTACCTGACCCTGTTGGTCCTAGTAAAAGTATATTACTTTTTTGTAATTCAACATCATCATTGCTCTCATTAGAATTTATTCTTTTATAATGATTATAAACAGCAACTGCTAAAGATTTCTTTGCACTTTCTTGACCAATTACATAAGAATCTAAATATTCTTTAATTTCTTGTGGTTTAGGAAGTGTTTTAGTATCAAACTCTAGAGTATCTTCAAACTCATCTGCTATGATTTCTGAGCATAAATCAATACACTCATCACAAATATATACACCAGGTCCAGCTATTAATCTTTTTACTTGGTCTTGATTCTTACCGCAAAAAGAACACTTCAGCTGTTTCTTGTCATCAAATTTAGCCATACATTCACCTCACTTAGACAATAGGTTGTTATTTATCTTTCCCTAATTCGTTCTTTGTTATTACTTTATCAACTATTCCATACTCTAAAGCTTCTTCACCGTCTAAGAAATAATCTCTTTCTACATCAGCTGATAATTTTTCTAATGGTTGATTAGTATTTTCACTTAAAATCTTATTTAATCTCTCTTTAATCTTTAACATTCTGTTTGCATGAATGCCAATATCTGTTGCTTGACCTTGGAATCCTCCAAGAGGTTGATGAATCATAACCTCAGCATTTGGTAGAGCATATCTCTTTCCTTTTGCACCACTAGATAGTAAGAAAGCTCCCATTGAAGCTGCCATTCCTACACATATAGTTGATACATCTGCCTTAATATAATTCATAGTATCATAAATAGCCATACCAGCTGTAACTGATCCACCTGGACTATTTATATATAAGAATATATCCTTATCTGGATCTTCACTTTCTAAGAATAATAATTGAGCTACAATTAGGTTAGCAGATTCATCTGTTACCTCACCGCTTAGCATGATTATTCTATCTTTTAATAATCTTGAGAAAATATCATAAGATCTTTCTCCTCTGCCTGTTTGTTCTACTACCATTGGAACTAATGCCATAATACTACCTCCTAATTAACATACCCAATCTTGTATAATTAATAATTAAAATACTAATTAAATTATATTTAAATTATACTTGATTTGTCTTTAATTGTTAATATTAAATTTGAAATAATTGCCAGAAATACTTTCTGGCAATTATCTCTTGTATATATTAAGCTGTTTTACAATTATCTTTTAATAATTGAATTGTTTTACCCATAACTATATCATTTTCTAACATAGCTTTTTGTGAATTAATTAATAATTCAACCATTTTTTCTGTTTCTCCAGCTGAGTACATCTTTGCAACTTCAGTAGCTTTTTCCTTTAATTCTTCTTCTGTTGCTACTATGTTTTCAGCCTTAGCAATTGCTTCAAGAACTAGATCAGCTTTAACCTTTCTTTCAGCATTTGCTCTCATGTAATCTCTCATCTTTTCAACAGTATTTCCTGTAAATTCCATGTATTGATCTAGAGTTAAACCTTGATATTGTAATCTAGATTCTAAATCTTTAATCATATGATCTATTTCTTTTTCTACCATAACTTCTGGTAAATCAATTGTAGCTGTTTCTATAGCAGCATTTATAACTGCATCTTCATATTCTCTTTCAGCTCTATTATCATTGTTTTCTTGAATCTTCTTAGCTACGTCTTCTTTTAATTCAGCTATTGTATCAAATTCAGAAACATCTTTAGCAAATTCATCATCTAAAGTTGGAAGTTCTTTTGCCTTAATTTCTTTAACTGTTACTTCAAAAGTAGCATCCTTATCATTTAATTCTTCGTTTCCGTATGCTTCTGGGAACTTAACTTTAACTTCTCTAGTTTCTCCAGCAGCAGCACCAACTAATTGTTCTTCAAAGTTATCTATGAATGAACCTGAACCAATTTCTAAAGGATAATCCTTTCCTTCTCCACCTTCAAATGCAACTCCATCAATGAATCCTTTGAAATCTATAACAGCTATGTCTCCATTTTCAACTGTACCTTCTGCCTTAACTTCAACTCTAGCATTCTTTTCTTGCATTGACTTTAATTGAGCTTCAACTTCTTCTTCTTTTACTTCATAAGAATTCTTAGCTACTTCTAATCCCTTGTATTCTCCAAGAACAACTTCTGGATATACAGTTACTTGTGCAGTATATACAAGGTCTTTTCCTTCCCCAACTTCTACAACATTTATTTGTGGGTAGTCAACTGGTCTTAGATTGTTTTCTTCTATAGTCTTTGGATAAGTTTCGTCTATAACAAAGTTAATAGCATCATCAAAAAGTACTTCTATTCCATAGTACTTCTTAACCATAGCCATTGGAACCTTACCTTTTCTAAATCCTTGTACATTGAAGTGCATCTTATTCTTATTATATGCTTTCTTTAGTGCTTCGTTAAACTTTTCTGCTTCAACTCTTACTTCTAACTTAACTACATTGTTTTCTATTTTTTCCATTTTAGCTTCCATCTTTTTTATTATTCCTCCTAAAATAGTTATTTACCTATTGATAGACTAGGATATTATATCACATATTCCTAATTATTATCAAATTATTTGTTTCTTTTACACTAATCTGTAAATACTCATTCTTTATTGAGAAATTACTCCAGCAGCGTTAATGTACTTTATATTTCCATCTATTGTTACTGTTATGCCTTTTTCAGGTACAACTTCTCCAATTTGAATGTCCATTCCTTTTGTTTTCCATAAAGTTTTATCTGTATTGTTAGTCATATCCTTAATCCATACATATTTATGAGTTGCTGCCGCTCCAAAGTACGGTAATTGAGAAACATAAATAATGGTGTTTTCATCTATGAAACTTGGTATAGAGTTCCAGATATATCCTTCATAAGCTGCTAGCATTTTATCTTTAGGAAATGTCTGCTTAGACGTTGAAATATACTCTTTTTTAGTTACATCTTTTAGACTACCATCTACATTTAAAAGATATAAATTTTGATTAGGATCCATTACAATCATTTGTTGTTGTGAAGGACTTAACGAAAAAGTATACCCTTCTATAGGTTCTAGTGCTACAAACTTCTTAACACCTTCTGCTTCTACGTACTCTGCTTTAGCAACAGTGCCTTCTTTTATATTAAAATCAATATATGTTCTTTCTGGTTCCTTTTCAACATCCTGCGGTTTCTCTTCTTCTATTGGTTCTTCATCTACTACTTCTTCCTCTTGCTCTACAGACTTTCCTGTATCAACCCAAGCTTGTATCTTTGCTTTAACTTGTGTGAAATCTATGTTAGGTAACTGAAATTTAACAAACGCTACCACTACAACTAACAATATCAAAATAGTTCCTATTGTTATCCTACGTTTTCTTCTTTTCATTTTTTTCTCGTAATCTCTACTAAATATGCTTGGTTTTGCCAAGTTCCATACCTCCTTCATATAATTCATAAAAACAATACAAAGTTCCCCATTTTTGCTTTTTATTCTATTTAATATTATACATTATATTAATTATTTTTGGTATTTTTAAATATTAATTTTTTCTTAGTAATTATGAATTAATGCCTATTACAGCCCTTTGAACATCCGCTACAACTAGAACATCCACCAGACTTCTTACTACAACAACCACCACACACTTTAGACTCAACAACATTTTCACTATAATCTTCATAATCTCGGGTATCTTTTAATAAATCCTCATACTTTCTTGCCCTTATAATCATAGAGTTAGAATTTATCTCATTAAAATTATCCTTATCAAAAGATCCATATATTTCAATATCTACAAATCCAATATTCTTTAATACATTAATCAAATCTTCTTTCCAAATAGGAGAAACAATTTCAGTATCACTAAATATTTTCTCTTTATTGCCACCAATTATAAATTTATCATAATTAATAATTTGCAATACTATATATCCATTTACCCCTAATTGCTCGTATATTTTCTTCGATAACTCTCTTATAACTCTAATTTCTCTTAACTCTTTTGTCACCTGACATAAAAAACATATTTCTTTAAAACTTTTTCCCTTTTTATAAAAGTTATTCAGAAAAGCATCACTATTTTTTTCGATAAAATATTCATACTTTGAAATTTTATCCTTTAACTCTTCACTTTCCTCTGCTCCAACAATTAATAATTTATCTTTATAGTTAAGCTTCTCCTTAACAAATTCTACTTGGTCATCATTTATCTTAAAAATACTATTAAATTCTTCTCTTATGTTCATTTTCTCACCTTCATTTATACACAATATTTTTATTATCTATAATAGTAGTATACTTTATCCATATATTTCAATGCTTTTTTAAAATTAATTAAAATAGTATATATTTGTCGAAAAGTTTTATGCAAAACTAGAAAAAATTTGATTTTTTTCTATTGATTTTATCTGTTTTTAATTTATAATTTAAGTATAAGTATTTTAAAACTTAGCCCATACTACTCTACTAATATTTTTTATTAGTAAGAGTTTTTATAAACCCCACATATATGTTCATTTATTCCCTTTCTTAAATGAACATACCCTTTAACCTGTACTTATTATAAGTGCAGGTTTTTATATTTTTCCTATGTCTTAAATAAAAATAAGAAATTGCCACAGGCAATTTCTTATCTACAATAATATATGTTTACTTTTTATTAATTATTTTTATTAAATAGGTACATATTTTCTCGGATTTTGATGTTTATTATTTACTCTTACCTCAAAGTGCAAATGAGGTCCTGTACTATTACCTGTAGAACCAACTAAAGCAACAACCTGTCCCCTACTAACTTTTTGGTTTTTAACCACATTTAATTTAGAGCAATGCGCATATAAAGTCCTATATCCACCGCCATGATCTATAATAACTACTTGTCCATATCCACCTTGCCATCCAGAATACACCACAGTTCCGCTCTTTGAAGCTTTAATAGGAGTACCAGATGGAGATGCTAAATCTATGCCTGTATGGAATCCACTCTGTCCACTAATTGGATGAGTTCTAGGACCATATTCACTAGTAACACGTCCACTAGTTGGTCTTAAAAAGGTTTCTCCTTGAGAATTCCCACTATTACCACCATCAAGTCCATTGAATAAATCATCTAATTTATTCTGTAAGTCTTGATTGAAATCTGTCAAATCACCTATTTTCTCCTGTAATTCTCTTTCCTTATCTGATAGAGAATTAATCATGCTTTGCTTTTTGCTCTCTATTCCTTTTAAATCATTCATTTGAGCTAAATACTTATTTTGTTCATCTACGAATTCTTTTTGAGCATTAACCAATTCTTGTTGTTTATTTTTTATTTCTACTTTTTCCTCATCTAACTCAACGATCTTTTCTTCTAATAACTTCTTTTCATTATTCAATGCTTCTTTAATGCTATTTACTTCATCAATAAGCTTTTTATCAGTATCAAGTATCTTTTTCATATTATATATATTACCTATAAAGCTTGAAAGACCATCACTACTTACTAAAAAGGCCAACATTTGACTAGTCATATCATTTTTGTAATAATTTCTTATTCTTAATCCAAGCATATTTTCTCTTTCTTCTGCTTCATTTTCCTTTTGAACTATAAGTTCCTCTTTTTTAACTATTTCCTCTTCAGCCTCATTTATTTTAGCTTGTACACTATCTATTTCAGCTTGTAATGAATCTATCTTACTTTGGAACTCATTTACCTTCTTGCTAGATTTCTCTAACTCCTTATTTTTTGCTTCCATCTGTTCCGTAATCTTATCTAATTCTTTATTTACATTATTAACTTGATTTTGTATTTTGTCCTTTTCATTTTGTAAATTGTCTATGGCTTGATTATTATTATTAATTTGATCTTTTATATCAGATGAATTAGTTGCATAAACAATTGGACTCTCAAAAATAAAACAAGATAACGAAATAATAGTTACTATCTTTATTAAACTTTTCTTCATTACTCCTCCCCCTTTTTAACTTATAAACTAAAGTTCTCTACGTCTTCTGCCTTCCACTCCTTCCCGTTATAGAGCATTTTAGTGAAAAATAATTTATTACTTTCCTCTTTATTTAATCCAAGAAAACTCTTACTTACTGTATAGTCCACACTTACTACAATAGTTGCACTATACACTCCATTTTCATACCTATATTGGTTTTTATCCTCAACTATCTTTATATCCTTTATGTTATATTTATTTTTTAAAATGAAATACTTCTTTTCTAGCACATCATAAATTTTATTAATGGCGTTTTCTGTTCCACCTTTTATAACGCTCTTATCTTCCTCATTAAGGGCTAAAAAAACACTCCTATAAAATTCATCAACCACAGTATTTATTTCTGACTTTAGAGTTTCGTTTTCCATACTTAAATTAAGTGTTAAATTAGGAATATCTTTAACTTGAACTTCTTCACCTTTAACTCTTCCCCAAGGAAACTCTTTTTCAATATGTAATTTAACTTCTCCTGTAGTAGGAAATGGTCCTATATTTTTTGCATCTTTTACCAATATCCCAGTTGATTGTCCATTAGCAAATACTTCTGCGTCATAAAATGCTGATGATATATTAAGCATTACAGCATCAAACTCCATGCTTATCTCTTCATCTTTCATAAGTACTATTTCTTTAGATGCTTCTATATCTCCAAATCCACTTTCTAAAATTCCTTTTACTGTATAAACACCTGGGATTAACTTATCTATTTTACTTCCTGTATTTATATAATTTTTATCATCTATAGTAAATCTACTATTCTTAAATTCACTATCAATTTTCAAACTATATGGTTTAATATCTATATAATACCTTGTTCCAAATACTCTATTCTCTTCAACAAGTTTTAAATCTTCTGTCTCTCCTACTGTCTTCAATTTATTTATTACTGAATCCACTCTAGAACTATCTTTGGAATAATAATTAATAAGCGGTTGAACTTCCTTTTTACTTACCTTTTTATTATTAAACTTAGCAATTGAAGAAAGCTTGCTTGAATTGTCATTTTTTAAAGCTACTTCTAATTTACTCAATAAATGCTCTTTAGAAGTATTTATTCTACCAATACCAAATCCTAAAAACATAAGTACCACTAATGCTAGAATAGTTAAAAGCTTTCCTCTCTTCTTCATAATTTCAAAGACAGTATCCCTCTTGATGCTCTTAATATCTTTAATTAAATCAGAAAAATATTTTTTCAAATCCTCTTTCATATAATACCCCTCGATAAGTTATTCTAAGATATCAATAATCCACTTTCCACATTCTATACACTTATAAACTCTAATAACAAAAAGATCAAGTTCATCTTGTTTTATATTCTTTGCAAACATATCAACTTCTTCCTTTGTTATGAACTCATCCTCTTTATTAATAAAACCATGTACTTGAATAAAATAGTTATCCTTACTTTTCTCACAGCAATCATTTTGAGTTGCACAAGTTACCTTCTCATAACTTAATTCACTTTGCATATCTCTTAATATATCTACAATATCTAAATATTCATTTATGTCATCTAAAAAATCCTCTTCATAAAAACTTAACTCATTTACTTTAAATAATTCTTTCATATTATTTCTCCTTTCGTTTCCTTCTTTTAGTATACCTATAAATATTACAAATTTCTATCCTTTTAATCACAGAATCTTCACCCTTTATTTGACAATCACTTGTTTCTCAATAAAAATATCAAAAAGAAAAAAGACTGGTTCCCCAGCCTTTTAATTTATCTTAAATATTGTTGCATCTATTTCCTTTAACTTATATTGATTTAAATATTTATTTACTATATCATCTACATCCTTTAAGTAATATTCTCTGTCGCTTACATTTGGTAGAACTTCAGCATCTTTTGTTATACAAAAATAAACTGTATCCTCCACAAAATTAGAAGATATCTTATTGAAATCTTCCTCAGACAAAAATTCACCAACATATAAATATGCAACTTCTAACTTTGTTTTCTTATGAAGTAATGAGTACATTTCAGATTTCCCACTAACCTTAAATGGATTTTTAATCACTTCAAATTTTGCTTCATAATATTTAATTATGGCCTCTTTCATATTATCAAAGTTTCTAGCTATTAATTTTTCATAATGCTCTTTTACTCTCCTGTTGTACTTCATTATTAATTCAAGAAGCTCACCATAATTTATCTCTTCCGTATATTCCTTTTTAATCTCATTCTCTTGTATCTCTTTAGCCTCTACCTTTTCTGGGATTTTAGCTAAATTAATTTTTTTCTTTGTAACACTTTCTTTTTCAATTGCATCCATTTTAGATTTTGCCATTACCTTATTACCTTTTATTCCGATTACTTCTGATGTCTCAATTGCTTTCGCAATAGTTTCTTTATTTTTGCTAGGGAACCAAGTGCTAATAGCATCTAAGGATAACTCTCCTATGCCCAAAACCATTGTTTCTATCTTTTTTTGCATACTATTTATCTCACCCTACCTCTTTTTTGTATAATACATTTATATTTTACAACTTCTTCCAAATGCTATCAAGAAGAATTATATATTTTCAATTTCTTTTCTTTCTCCCTTAAAGTTGTTTATCTTTTTACTTCTTTTCTCTAGCTCTTCTTTTATATCTTCAAGAGAAATCCCTAATTCAGCCATTAACACTAAAAGGTGATATATCAAATCACACATTTCATTTACTTGATTATCCTTATTATCTCCTAAGCTACTAATAACAACCTCTGTTGACTCTTCGCCGACCTTCTTTAATATTTTTTCTAAACCTTTATCAAATAAATATGCTGTATATGATCCATCTTCTCCTATATCTTTTCTAGCTAATATTGTTTTATATAACTCATTTAAAATATCTTCCATTTACTTTCCTCCTATAAACTTCTATAAAAGCAACTTCTCTCCCCTGTATGACACGCTGCTCCTACTTGTTCTACCAAAACTAGTAAAGTATCATTATCACAATCTATTTTTATTTCTTTAACATACTGTAAATGTCCTGAAGTTGCCCCCTTATTCCATAGCTCATTCCTACTTCTACTATAAAACCATGTGGTATCACCCTCTAAAGTTTTCATTAAACTTTCCTCCGACATATAAGCAAGCATTAAAACCTCATTACTATTTATATCTTGAACAATTGTTGGTACTAGTCCATTTCCTTTTTTAAAATCTACTTCTTGTACCTTTTTTATTATCTCTTCCCTATTCATACACTTATACTCCTAGTATCTAACACTTATATTTTTATCCTTTAAATATTTCTTTACTTCTTCTACTGATAATTCGCCATAGTGAAAAAGTGATGCTGCAAGAGCTGCATCTGCTGCTTCATCTTTAAAGACTTCGTAAAAATGTTCAAGTGATCCGCATCCCCCTGAAGCTATAACTGGCACATTGGTTATATTAGATACTGACTTAGTAAGTTCAATATCAAACCCTTTTTTAGTTCCATCAGCATCCATTGAAGTTAACAATATTTCTCCAGCACCTAGCCTTACTCCCTCTTCAATCCATCTCAATGCATCAATTCCTGTATCAATTCTTCCACCATTTATAACTACATTCCATCCTGTATTATCTTCTCTTTTCTTTGCATCCACTGCTAGTACAATGCACTGATTTCCAAAATAGTATGCTCCTTTTTTTATAAGTTGCTTATCCCTTACTGCAGCTGAGTTTAAACTTACTTTATCTGCACCAGCTCTTAGTATCTCTTTAATATCCTCTAAGTTTTTTAACCCACCCCCAACTGTAAATGGAATAAATATTTTTTCAGCTACTTTCTCTACTACCATTCTCATTATTCCCCTACCTTCATGAGTAGCTGTAATATCTAAAAACACTAGTTCATCTGCTCCTGCTTTATAGTAGTATTCAGCTAAATCTACAGGATTTCCAACATCTTTAAGACCAACAAAGTTAACTCCTTTTACAACTCTTCCTTCTTTAACATCTAGACAAGGGATAATTCTCTTTGTATGCATATACTATTCCTCCCTTGTAACTTTTATAGCTTCTTCTAACGAAAGAGTTTTTGCATATATAGCCTTTCCAGTTATTGCTCCATATACATCTATTTCTTTTAAAGCTTTTATATTAAATATATCTCTTATTCCTCCTGAAGCTGTAATATTCATACTAACTTCTTTCTTTAACTCATGTAACATTTGAACATTAGGCCCATCTAAAGTTCCATCCTTGGAAATATCAGTAACTATAATGTTTTTAACCCCTAACTTTTCTAACCTCTTTGCAAATTCTATATAATGAATAGAGCTTTCTTGAAGCCACCCTCTTCCATATGCATAACCATCCTTACAATCTATTCCTACTGCTATTTTTTCTCCATACTCTCTTAAAGCCTTCTTTAAAAGATTCTCATCTTCCATAGCGCTTGTACCTAAAATAACTCTTGAAACTCCATTATCTATAAGATACTTTATATCTGCAAAGTTTCTTATACCGCCACCTACTTCAACTGGAATAGATAGACTTTGTGCTACCTTAATAATTATATTAGAATTAACAAGTTTACCTTTTTTTGCTCCATCTAAATCTACTAAGTGCACCCATTGTGCTCCAAGGTCTTCAAAATTTTTCGAAGTATCAAAAACATCCTCTGCAACTATTTCTTTTTTGTTATAGTCTCCTTGATATAACCTAACTGGCTTTCCATCTATAATATCTATTGCTGGTATTATTATCATCAAATCAACTCCTTAAAATTTCTTAAAATATTAAGACCTGTTTCTCCACTTTTTTCTGGATGAAACTGCGCCCCCATTACATTTTCCCTTCTAACTAATCCAGGTATTTTTAAACTGCCATAATATGAAATCCCTACTAAATCTTCATCATTATAATTTTGAGCATAGTATGAATGTACATAATATACGAAAGGAGCTTTCTCTGAGCTAGATATCAATTCATCTTCTCTATTCTTTTCTAAATTGTTCCACCCTATATGAGGTATCTTTACATTAGAATCCTCCATCTTTACTATCTCACCTTTTAATAAACCTAATCCTTCTCTTTCTTCTCCCTCATATCCTTTTTCAAAAAGAACCTGCATACCTAAACATATTCCTAAAAGGGGTTTTCCCTTTTCCACTTCCTCTTTTAATATTTGGTCTAAATTCGATTTCTTCAAATTATCCATACAATCTTTAAACGCTCCCACTCCTGGCAAAATCAAACCACTAGCATCTCTTATATCTTTAACTTTAGAACTTACTTTACACCTGCACCCTATTTTATTTAAAGCATTATATACACTTTTTAAATTTCCCATTCCATAATCTATAATTACAACCATATTGCCTCCTAAAGAATTCCTTTTGTAGAAGGTAACCTACTACTTCCCTTTTCTATTTCTTTTGCTTCCTTTAATGCTCTTCCTAATGCTTTAAATATTGCTTCTATTTTATGGTGATCATTTTCTCCATAGATAATTCTTACATGCAATGTTATTCCTGCATTAAAAGCAAAAGCTCTTAAAAATTCTTTAACCATCTCTGTTGAAAAGCTTCCTATACTTTCCCTTTTAAAATCACCTTCAAATACTAAAAAACTTCTTCCACTTATATCCAAAGATACTTGCGCTAAAGCCTCATCCATAGGTATAAAGAAGGTTCCATACCTCTTTATACCAACCTTTTCCCCTAACGCCTCTTTAAAAGCTTGTCCTAAAATAATCCCAACATCTTCAACAGTATGGTGATCACATACCTCCAAATCGCCATGGGCTATTATTTCTAAATCTATTCCACTATGAAAAGCCATTAAGTCTAACATATGGTCAAAGAAGCCTATTCCTGTTTTTATAGTAGTATTTCCATCACCATCTAAATTTATCTTTAACTGAATTCTTGTTTCATTAGTATTTCTATTTACACTACATTCTCTTTTAAGCATAGCTTACTCCCCCATATCCAACTATTTCTCTTATGGCTTGAAGAAGTTTGTTATTCTCAAATGGACAACCTACAGTAATTCTAAAGCTATTTCCCTCAAAACTTCTTATAAGAATTCCTCTTGATTTCAATCCATTAATTAATGCTTCTTTATACTCTGTCCTTCCATAGATATAATTGGCTTTTGAAGGGTAGAATTCAATATATAAAGCTGAATTCTCTTGAATTTCTTTTAAAGATTTATAAAGATTTTCTCTTTCAGATACAACTTCTTTAATATTTTTTTCAACGCGCATTCTGTCCTTTAAGACAGTAGCTGCTACAACTTGTGATAAGGAATTAACGTTATATGGTACTTTATATTTATTTATTTTTTTAATATCTTCACAATTTCCAATTAAAAATCCAACTCTTGTTGCTGCTAACCCCCAAGCCTTTGAAAGAGTTCTTGTAACTAATAGATTCTTATATCTATTAATGTAAGGTATCATTGATTCCCCAAAGAATTCATAATATGCCTCATCTACTAATACTACTTTATCCTTAAAAGCTTCTAATATCTTAGTTATTTTAAATGGTTCAATTGCATGTCCTGTTGGATTGTTTGGGTTAGAGAAAATTATCACATCGACATTTTCCTTTTTACCTAGCTCTATAAATTTATCTATATCAATACTTCCATCTTCTTTTGTGTTATATTTAACCATTTCACCTGAATGCATAGAAACATAGTAATCATACATTGAGAAATCAGGATTAAGAGTTAGCAACTTCTTTCCTTCTGAAATATTTAACCCTATTACTAATCCAATCATTTCATCAGAACCATTTCCAACTACTATATTTTCTTTATCAACTCCTGCATATACCCCATATAATTCTTTTAAAACTTCACTGCTATCTTCCGGATATCTATTTAAATCTAAATTACATATATCATTTTTTATATCTAGCTTCATTTTTTCATCTATTCCAAAGTAACTTTCATTAGCATTTAGTCTAATTTCTAAATCATCATGTAAGTTTATATATGATTGTATTCCTTTCATATTACTTCAACCTCACCTTCACAGAATTTGCATGTGCTGTAAGTCCTTCTTTGTTAGCTATATTAATAATCTTTTCTCCATCTCTTTTTATTGCTTCTTCAGAATAATAAAGAAATGATGATTTTTTTATAAAACTATCTACTGAAAGAGCAGAGTAAAATCTAGCTGTCCCATTAGTAGGCAATACATGGTTAGTACCTCCAAAATAATCTCCAACAGGCTCTGGTGTATTATTTCCTAGGAAAACAGAACCTGCATGTCTAACTTTTCCTAAGAGCTCCATAGAATTATCAACCATAAGCTCAAGATGTTCTGGTGCAAACCTATTTGAAACCTCTATGCATTCCTCTATTGAATTACAAATTATAGCCTTTCCATAATTTCTTAATGACTCTTCTATTATTTCTTTTCTATCTAAATCTTTTATTTGAATCTCTAATTCTTTCTCTACATATTTATATAACTTCTTAGATGTAGTAACTAAAATAGATGATGCCAACCTATCGTGTTCAGCCTGAGACATCAAATCTGCTGCAATATACTTTGGATTAGCATTTTCATCTGCTATTACAAGTATTTCACTTGGTCCTGCTATCATATCTATATCAACCTTGCCAAATACTAATCTCTTTGCTGTTGCCACAAAAACATTACCAGGCCCTACTATCTTATCTACCTTAGGTATACTTTCTGTTCCATTTGCTAAGGCAGCTATCCCTTGCGCCCCCCCAACTTTATAAATCTTACTTACTCCAGCAATTTTAGCTGCTACCCCTATATATGGATTTAATTTCCCCTCCTTATTAGGAGGGGTTATCATTATTATCTCTTTAACTCCTGCAACCTTTGCTGGTATTACATTCATAAGGACAGATGATGGGTAAGCAGCTGTTCCTCCCGGAACATATACTCCTACAGAATCTAAAGGTATGACTCTTTGGCCAAGGAAAATACCATTGTCTTTATTTAAAATAAATCCTCTACTTTTTTGTGCATTATGATAATACTCTATATTTTCTTTCGCTTCTTCTAAATTTTCTATAAAGTTTTTTTCAACCTTTATAAAACATTCATCTAATTCTTCTATACTTACTTCAAAGTCATCTAACATAACCCTATCAAACTTCTCTGTATATGCCTTTAACGCTTTATCACCGTTTTTTCTTACATCTTCTAGAATATTAGAAACGCTTTTTAAAACTTCTTCTTTTACTTCTTCTTCTCTATCTTTTAGCTCTTTTAAAAGTATATCCCAATTATCATTTTCAAGATCTATAAGCTTTAACATACTCTTGCCCCCTCTTTATTTATTGCTTATAATTTATAAAACTTGTTTTAACCTGCTGATAAAAGCCCCAATTTCTTCTCTCTTCATTTTAAAACTAGCCTTATTTACTATAACTCTTGCACTTATATCACATATCCTATCAAAAACAATTAATCCATTTTCTTTTAAAGTTGTTCCTGTTTCCATGATATCTACAATGGCATCACACAACCCTAATATAGGTGCAAGTTCAACTGACCCCTCAATTTTTATTATTTCTACATCCATCCCTCTTTTCTTAAAATATTCTCTAGCTACCCTAGGATATTTAGTTCCAATCTTTATATGACCAACCTTCTTAAAAACATCTTTTTCTGGTAACGATGCTACTATAAAACCACATTTACCTATTCCTAGATCCAATACTTCATAGTAATTATTATCACTTTCCATTAAGGTGTCTTTCCCAACTATCCCAATATCAGCTACCCCATGTTCAACATAGGTTATGGAATCTGCTGCTTTAACTAAAAAATATTTAATTTCCTCAATGGTATCATTGAAAACAAGTTTTCTTCCTTTGTTCTTTAGTTCTTCTGTTCCAAAGTTAGCTTTATCTAATAGCTTTACTATTTCTTTCTCCAGCCTTCCCTTTGTCAGCGCTATACTTATACTCATTGCTGCGTCCCCTCCTTTACTACCTTTATTCCTTCAATATCTTTAGAAGGTACAAGTTCTGCTACGTAATCTAAGTTTCTTAAAACTTGTCCCTGTTTTATAGCTACCACTATATCCTTAGGATTATAAATAATTCTATACTTTTCCTCTTCCCTATTACTCTTCTCATCTTCTAATTGAACTAATGAATCTAGATTTATAGAAAATCCTACAGCAGGCAAATCTCTTCCAAATGTTGATATAAGCTCATCATACCTTCCCCCCCTAAGAACTGTATCCCCAATTCCTTCTACATATCCTTTAAATATAATCCCAGTATAATAATTTAATCTTGGTACAATTCCTAAATCAAAAGTAAGCTTATCCCCATATCCTAGGCTGTCCAATATTTCATATATATTTCTTAAATACTTAATTTCATTTAATATCTCATTATTTATAGCGTACTTTTCTCCTATATCTAAAACCTCTACCCCTCCAAAAAGCCAAGGTAATTTCATGAAGAAATCCTTATAGTCATCTCCTACTTTCAACATATCTAGATACTCTTCTAATTCCTTCATACTTTTCTCATCAATAAGTTTTGCTAAAATGCTTCTCTGCCCAAAATCTAAATTTAACCACTCCACTGCAGAATCAAAGAAGTTTATATTACCTACCTCTATCTTATAACCAGTTTCTTTTAACACTTTTAAGCTTTCTAATGCTGTAATAAGAATTTCAACATCTGAATCAATTCCATTTAATCCAATAAGCTCAACTCCACAATCTGTATATTCATTCTTTTTCCCACCTAAACTTTCATGAACTCTAAACACATTGGAATTATATCTTAATCTAATTGGTGGATTAATCTCCTTAAACTTTGTAGCAACTACCCTTGCTATAGGTATTGTCATATCTGGCCTTAAAACTAAAATTCTACCCTTATCATCAAAGAACTTGTACATATCTTCTTCCTTTAAATTTTGGAACCCTCCATTAAAGGTTTGATAATATTCTATTGTAGGAGTTATAACCTCTTTATATCCCCACTTGTTTAGTATATTTTCAATTTCTAACTCCAATTCTTTTTTTCTAATACATTCATCTAAAATAAGATCTCTTGTCCCTTCAGGAATAATATTTTTATTAACCATTGCCCCCTCCATTCTTCTTTATCAATTTAACATGTTAAAGTAATAAATCCTTAAAATTATAATATGCTTAAGTTCATATATTGTCAATATTTTCTAGATATATTTCACAAAATTTTACTTAACACACTTTATTTTTTTCAGCCCCCCCTAACTTTTATGAACCCATGTGAGCAAAATACCAGACTCATCTTTTTTATTCATAATTTCCTAAAGAATAAAAAAAGAAACCACAAAAAGTGATTTCCTTAAGCTTTAAACTTATTATCTATTTACTATTGGCTAATTCCCCAATTTTATTTCCTGCTAATCTATATGTTGTCCATTCTTCCATTCCAACAGAACCAAAGCCTTTATAGAACTTTATTGAAGGTTCATTCCAGTTTAAACAAACCCATTCCATTCTTTCACATGAATTTTCAACTGCGATTTTAGCTAGAACCTTAAATATTTCTTTACCATATCCCTTACCCCTATATTTAGGTAATATGAATATATCTTCTAAATATAATCCTGCTTTTCCTATAAATGTAGAGAAGTTAAAGAAGAATAAAGCAAACCCTATTGGATGTCCATTTTCTTCAGCAATCAAAACCTTTGCTCTATTATCCTCAAATATACTTTTTCTTAAAACTTCCTCAGTTGCAACAACTTCATTACTCATCTTTTCATATTCAGCAATTCCTTTAATAAATGAAAGAATTAATGCTGTGTCTTCTACTGTAGTTTCTCTTAACTTAAATTCATCATATTTAGTATCTATGTATTTCACAAATATCCCCCTCTTCTGCAAAAATATAACATATAAATTTTACCATATAAAAAAGACTATTGCAAAACTTTAAGTTTCACAATAGTCTAATATAATTTATTTTAATTTTACAACTTCCATATTATCAATTGCATCATTAACTAATTTTTCAACATCAAGCTTGCTTTCACTTTTTCTCATAGCTTCAACTTGAGGTTTTGTTTTAGGATGCTTTGGAACAAATATTGTACAACAATCCTCATATGGAAGAATTGAAGTTTCATATGTATCGATATCTCTAGCTATATCCATAATATCTTCCTTATCCATAGCTATAAGAGGTCTAAACACTGGCCTATCAGCACAATCTGTACTTACGATTAATCCCTCCATAGTTTGGCTGGCAACTTGGCCTATACTTTCTCCAGTAGCTACAGAATCTATTCCTAGTCTATCTGATAACTCACAAGCTATTCTCATCATAAATCTTCTCATTATAATTGTAAGCTCGTCTTCTCTACACTTTTCTATAATTTCCATTTGAACATCTGTAAATGGAACTATATATAAATTAACTTCTTCAGTGTACCTAGCAAGAATTTTAGCAAGAGTTTTAACTTTATCCTTAGCTCTTTCAGAAGTATATGGATGACTGTGATAATAAACGCAGTTTAATGCAACCCCTCTTCTAGCCATTAGATATCCTGCAACTGGTGAATCTATACCTCCTGATAACATAAGCATAGTACTTCCATTTATTCCATAAGGAAGCCCTCCTGCACCTTTAATCTTATCATTGTTAGTCCATATATAAGCATGTTCTCTAATTTCAACATTTAATGCGCATTCAGGATTTTTAACATCAACTGTTATTTGTCCATCCATATGGTGTAATACATATCCACCAACTTCTCTTGAAATTTCCATAGAGTTTTGTGGGAATAACTTATTTGCTCTATTTGTTATTATCTTAAATGTTTTACATCCACTTTCTCTTACCTTCTTTAAAGCTTCTTCCTTAATTGCTGCCATATCCCTATCAACCTTAGTTACTATACAAACCTCAGCAACACCGAAAACTCTTTTTATTCTAACTATAGCCTCATCTATTTCATCAACTTTTATGAAATATCTGTTTTGATCTGATATTATTTCAAAATTTAAACCTTCAAGCTTTATAGCTATATTATCTCTTAGCTTCTTCTCAAATTTATTTCTATTTAATCCTTTTAGAAATATCTCTGAGGCATACTTAACTAATATTAATTTACTCATCTTCTAATCCTCCTTAAGAATACTAATCCCTTTTTTAGGGCATCAATAGTCTTATCTATTTCTTCTTTTGTATTTTCTGGTGAGAAAGAAAATCTTATTGCTCCCTCAACCTCTTTCTTAGTCAGATTCATAGCTTCTAAAACATGACTTCCTATAACTCCGCCCTTAGATTTAGAAGTACAAGCTGAACCTGTAGATACAAAGATATTAGCATCTTCTAGTAAATGTAGCAATACTTCTCCTCTAATTCCTCTAAATGAAACATTTAAAATATATGGAGAGAACTTATCATTCATTGGACTATTTATTCTAATATCATCTATTTCAGAAAATCTCTTTATCATATATTCTTTTAATTCACTAACCTTTTTATAGTTCATATCCATATTATTAATAATATCTTTAGCAGCAACTGTTAATCCCATTATTCCATGTATATTTTCAGTTCCAGCTCTTAGGCCTCTTTCTTGAGTGCCACCATGAATATGAGGTACTATACTCATCCCTTTAGCTAAATAGCAAAATCCAACACCCTTAGGTCCATGAATTTTATGTGCACTAACTGTTAATGCATCTATCTTCATTTTCTTAACATCTATAGGAAATTTACCATACCCTTGAACTCCATCTACATGGAACTTTGCTCTATTACTTATAGCCTTTATAGTTTCACCTATTTCTTTTAAATTCTGTATGCTTCCAACTTCATTGTTAACAAACATAACTGAAACTAAAACAGTATCTTTAGTAATAGCTTCTCTTAGTTCTTCAATATCAATTTCTCCAAATTCATTAACAGAAAGATATGTAACTCTTACTCCTGATTTTTCAAGGGCTTCAACAGTATTTTTTATTGAACTATGTTCAAAAGGAGTTGTAATTAAATGTGTTCCTGGCTTTACTAATCCTTTAATTATAAAGTTGTTTCCTTCACTTCCCCCTGAAGTGAAATATATTTCATCATTGCTACAATTTATTGTTTTTGCAATTACTTCTCTACATTCATCTAGTTTTTTTTCTGATTCCATACCTAGCTTGTGTGAAGATGATGGATTAGCGTAATATTTTTTCATTCCATCACATATTGCCTGAATAACTTCTTCTTTTGGCTTAGTAGTAGCTGCATTATCTAAATAAATTTCCATACTTCTCACCTCTTCTACTAAATTTAGTATTATCTATATTTCTACAAGTAATACCTTAGTATAATATATAACTCCTTTTTACATCAAGCTTAAATTTACGCATTGTAATTATTTGGTAATAGATGTATAATTAATTTTAGATTCTTAATAATGAGGTGTTTTATATGAAAATGTATGAATATAAAGTTGAACATATTTCATTTGATTTAAAAACAACTTTCAATGAAGAAGAAAGAGAAAGGCAAGTTTTAGAAAAACTAAATTCATTAGGTAGAGAAGGTTGGGAGCTTTGTGCTGCTGATAAAGATCACTTCTACTTAAAAAAAGAAATCTAGCCATTACATTTCCTATAAATATATAAATAAAAAAAGAAGATATTTACCTCCATGTAAAATACCTTCTTTTTTTGTTTATTCCATTGCTATAAATTCTACTTTTTCTACTTTTTCTATTTCACCTATTCCATCCATTAATGAGGTAATGTCACCCTCTAAGTTACTTATATCTATAGTTAAGCTTATATACGCATACCCATTAAGAGGTATACCTTGATTAATAGTAAGTATATTTCCCCCTTGACCTGAAATGAAGTTTAATATTTTAGATAGGATTCCTCTACCATCAATTATCATTATATTGAATGTAGCTTTCCTCCCCTGAGGACTTTCAGAAAACTCATAAATATAATCCTTGTATTTATAATATACACTTCTGCTAATTCCAGCCATCTTGGTAGCTTCTGTTACTTCCTTAACTTTTCCTTCTTTTATAAGCTTCTTAGCATTTAGCACCTTTTCATATATCTCAGGTAAAACCCTCTTATGAATTACAAAATAATTTCCATCCACTATTTATCACCCTCTATTATTATTGCACCATTTTTATCTATAGAAAGTTCATGAATAGCCCAATTTAAGGACTTTACCTCTAAAAACTTCTCCATATGGCTTTTAAATTTGTCATTTTCATCAGAAATCATTGCCATTATAGTTGGACCTGCCCCGCTTAAATATGTTGCTAAAGCACCCAATCTATTTGATTCCTCTTTTACTTCATAAAAGCCTCTTATTAACTTACTCCTATAATTTTCATGAAAAGCATCCCTACATGCATACTTTAATAAATCATAATTTCCGTTAGTTAATGCAGTTACCATTAGAGATGCTCTACTCACATTATATACCCCATCTTTTAAGGATATTTCCTTAGGTAAAACTACTCTAGCATCCTTAGTTGAAAGTCTAAAATCAGGTATTATAGGAACGAACTTAATATGTTCTTGAACCTTCACCTTATCATAGTATACCCTACCATCTTCCATTATAGCAACTACCATTCCACCTAAAACAGCAGGTGCAACGTTATCAGGATGTCCTTCTATTTCTACAGCCATTTGTAATATCTCATCTTTAGAAAACTTGTTTCCCATTATTGCATTTGCACCAATAAGACCTGCAACTATGCAACTAGAACTACTTCCCAAGCCTCTAGAAATAGGAATATCTTGCTTAATTGTACTTATTTCTAAACCTTTTAGATTATATTTTCCTTTATTAAAGCAAAGCATCATAGCTTCATAAACTACATTATTTTCATTGCAAAATTCTTCTGGCACTCCATTAAACTTTAAACCACTCTCTATTTCTTCAAATCCAAATTCATTATATAATTCCACTGCAATTCCTATAGAATCAAATCCTGGTCCCATATTGGCGGATGTTGCAGGTACTCTTACCCTAATCATTCTTATCCCCTCTACTTTAAGAAAGATAATAAGGCATCTAACATTTCATCCTTATCCCAAACTTCATTATGAAGAATTTCTTTCTTATCTAAACCTTTTAAATTTTTAGGTATATCTACATTTGTTGCTTTGTTTAATTCATTTAAAACGCCAAAATCATCTACGTTACTTATATCTATACCTAATGCATTACAAATACTAACTGGGAATTTATAAGGACTAGCAGTTGAAGCAATTAAAACTTCTCTGTCATCCCCTGTTTCATTCTTATATTTTTCCCAAACAGTCTTCCCTACAGCAGTATGAGTATCCATTAGATAATTTTCTTTTTCATATACATTCTTAATTGTGTTATGAACTTCTTCTTCTGTAGCAAAGTTTCCATAAAATTCTTTTAAGAATTCTCTAACTTTTGAAGATACTTCATATACTCCATTGGCCATAAGTCCGTCCATTAATGCTTTTATTTCTTCTCCATCTCTTCCACTGCCTTCATATAGTAATCTTTCTAAATTTGAAGATACTAAAATATCCATTGAAGGAGATTGGGTTAAAATAAGCTCTCTTCTCTTATCATAAACACCAGTTTGGAAAAAGTCTGTTAAAACCTTATTTTCATTAGATGCACATATAAACTTATTTATTGGTAATCCCATTTTCTTCCCGTAGTAAGAAGCTAATATATTTCCAAAGTTTCCTGTAGGTACTACTACATTTATTTCCTCATCCTCTTTAATCTTACCTTGTTCTATTAGCTTAAAATATCCATAGAAATAATAAACAATTTGAGGAACTAATCTTCCTATATTTATAGAGTTAGCTGAAGATAAGATATATCCATTCTTTTTTAATTCTTCTTTTAATCTTTCATCTCCAAATATCTTTTTTACCCCAGTCTGCGCATTATCAAAGTTACCCTTTATTCCAAATACTTTTACATTATCCCCTTCTTGTGTTGCCATTTGTCTCTCCTGAATAGCACTCACACCATTTTTAGGATAATAAACAACTACCTTAAATCCATCTACACTACTAAAACCTTCTAAAGCAGCCTTACCAGTATCCCCTGAAGTAGCTGTTAAAATCACTATTTCCTCATCTACTCCTAGAGAGTTCTTTGCTCTTTTCATTATTTGTGGAAGAAATAGTAATGCTGCATCCTTAAAAGCACAAGTTGGTCCATGATAAAGTTCAAGATAATTCTTATTTAACTCTGGCTTAAATCTATTATTGTAAGCCTCATCAATAGCTCCCCTCAACTCATTTTCATCTATATCTGTAAAGAATTCTTTTATTATTTTAAAAGCCAATTCTTCATAAGATAAGCCCTTGTCCTTTTTTAGAGTTTCATATAAATTAGGAAATGAATCTGGAACGAATAGCCCTCCGTCCTTTGCAATCCCTCTTATAATACCTTCTGCAGATTTCACGTCTCTTTCTAGCCCTCTTGTACTTTGAAATTTCATTTAATCACCCCAAATATTTTTTCATTTTTTGTCACACGTTCCTTTTATAGTATAATATCATGTAGCTATTTTGAATACAAGTGTATGTAAATGATATACAAAAAGTTTTTCCCAATATTAACTAACACAAAAATAAGAATTCTTATAAAAGAACTCTTCTGTAGATAAAAGTATACTCAATAATTTTTTGTATGTTTCTAATTTAAATTTAGTTTTTGATTTGATTCAAATTTATCCTTTAAATTATTAAATAATATATTATGTCTATATCCATCTAATATATTATCTAAAGTCTCTTCTTTAACTCTATCGAATAGGTTAAAAATTCTTTTGGCTTTGTTGCATTGATTATAAACTTTCCAATAACCACAAGCTAAACACTTTTTATCAGAGCAAGTCATAAAATCTTTAACATCATCCAATGGAAACCCTAAAAAAATTCCTAATTCATGTGGACAATTATATAGTTCATATCTTTCTTGTAAAGTTTCTAATGCTTCTTCTACAGAAAATTTATTGGGATATCCTAAAGACATAAGAAAGTTTTTATTTTTAGGAATATTTATAAATGTTTCTAATAATTCAAAATCATATATTAAAATTACTAAAGACTTTTCTGACTCTCTTAACTTTATAAACTTTATTCTTAAACTTTCTAAATAATCTTCACCATATTTGTTCCATAATTCATAAGTATTTTTATTATTACTCTTAGACAAATTTAAGGTTATTGAAGGCTTTAATCTAGCACTTATTAAAGAAACATTATAAGCAATAAGTATTTCTATATATTCTTTATCATTTAAATTATTTAGTAATTTATTGAAATTGTTTAGTTTATCAGTCATTTTCTTCCTCCGTAAAAATTATACCTTTGCAATTTGTTTACCATAATTAATACATTCAGTTTCATTATCTCCTTCTGGAGAATAATTTATTATTACTAGATCTAAAGATACAGTGACTCACGGTTCTTCAACTCTTTCTCCCTAGTTTCTCATCCATTGACCATTTCCCAATCCATAACAACCATCTAACATTATCTAATAATAACTTTGATTTATATCATATAAAAATTTTATACTTTTCTATGACTAAAAAAGAGACTGCTTAAGCAATCTCTTTTTTAATATTTATTAACTTTTTTCTCTTAAAGCCCTAATAATACTAATGCTCCCTTTATAGAAAAATTATGCTTTTTCACAAAGTCTTTTACATTTTCCTTTTTTACCTTTAGAACTTCAATCTCCTCATTTTCCTCTAAATTATCCTTAGTTATCTCTCCTTCTACTATCATTTTCACAACAGCAGTAGTCTCATCAGTAATCCCAACAGATGAATAGCTTGGTTTTAATATTAGTTCATAACTCTTGCACTTTAATCCTGTTTCCTCAAATAATTCTCTTCTAGCTGCTTCTTCAATTGTTTCACCTGGATCAACAATTCCAGCTGGTAATTCATATAAATAATCATCTATAACTGGTCTATATTGTTTTAAAATTATAACCTCTTCATTCTCAGTTATAGGAAGTATCATAACTCCATCACACTTAGAATGATCTTTTGTAACACAGATTAGGTCTTCCTTTTTACGTCTACTTACCATAAAATAATCTTTAATGTTTCCAACCTTATTAATGAGTTTAAGCTTATACATATTTAAATATTTTGTGTCTTCTAACTGTTCTATACTCTCTAATTTCATAACTAAAACACCTCTTCATTCATACACAGCTTTTTAAATCTACACTTTTTACACTTATTTAAAGAGTCACATTTTCTAAAGTACTCTTTATCCCTTGGTTGATTTAACTCTTTGTCTATTAAAAATGCATCTATAACATTTAAATCTAACCCTATTCTATGATTAATATTCGATAAATCATCTTCATTAAATGTATAATCTGCACTTTCTCCTAGTAATAAGTATTCTACTCTTCCTTTAATTTTATCTAAGGAAACATTATACTTTTCCATTACATATAGCACATAAACTAAAAGTTGCTCTCTATCATGCTCTCCTATTTTCCCTGTCTTCCAATCTGTTATAACATAATCCCCATCTTCATTAATATAAAGCATATCTATTAAAGCAAATACTTTTACACCATGTACAAATATATAATCAAAGTTACCTTCATCTACTTCTAATACTATAGACTTTTCCTTTAAAATATCTTTATAACTTTTTGAATTAAAAAATCCGTCTATACATAATTCTATTCTTCTTTTTACCTCGTTAACACTTTCCTCATCAAGTTTCTCACCATAATAATACTCTTGAAGCATTTCTCCTCTAGGATAGTCATCCCATAATCCATCCCTATACTTTTCTATACTTTCCTTTACTCCATGGTTTAAAACTTTCCTCATATACTCCTTTAAGTAATTAGGAGTTATATTTAAATTATGTTTATTTTTAATTGTTTTCTTTATAACATCATGAAGTTTATCTCCAAACATTAACCATATATTCGTTAACTTTTTTAATCTCCAAGCAATTTTTTGTTCATCTGTAGCATTATCTATCCACCCATTATGAGACCCATAATATGTATAATAATACTCCCTATAGCAATTCTCCATTACTTTCATCTTAGATATACTCCACGACTTTTCTGGATAGGTCTTTATTGTGTATCCACTTCCCAAAAGCTTATCATCCTCTCTACTTCATAAAGCTTTCTATTATACTTTGATCATTAATAAATAAACAAACTACAGTACCTATAAGAATTATTCCTACTATTATAGCTAATATTTTTGATATTGGATTTCCATAGTTTAAATCATATCCTATTCCAACTCTCTTTTGTATCATAATAGCTGGATCTTGCTTATTATAATAAAACAGTCCTATCTTATAGAATCTATCATCATCTCGGTAAATTATTTCTCCCTCATCTTTAACCTTTATGTTTTTTCCACCTTGACCAATATATATTAATATACCTACTCCTATAATGCCTATTAAGGCCGTTAATGCTCCAAATACACCTACAATTAATTTCATTTCTAATCCTTTTAACATGGCAATTTGCATAGCAAAAAACATTATTATTGTATCAAGTCCCATTACATATAAAAATACAGCGCCATATCTTCTAAACTTATTTTGCTGTTCCAATGTTCCCTTAGCAGTTCCACTATTTATTATTTTCTTGGAGCTTATTGTGTACCTATGAAGAAATATAAACATTATTGTCATTCCTATTTGAGTTAAAGGAAGAGATAATACCCCTAAGTACCCCTTTAATGTACCTTTAACAGCAAAACCATCAGCAATACCTTTTCCATTGAAATGTGTTGGAAAAGTATGTGGTAAATCCTTATAAAATACTACTGTCAAAAGTAAAGTTATTAAAATAATTATTCCGTATCCCCAATAATACTTTACTGATAAGGGTTCATTAGTTTTTATGTCTTTCTTTTTTATATTCATATCAACTACTAATATATTATTTCCACAAGAATTAAAATCAAATTTTCTTTTTAATTCCTTCATTTCTTTCCATGAAAAATAATAAATAGTATAATTAGTTCCCAGAAATATTATAATTCCCAAAAATAACAAAAAAGCCTTATCATATATATACATTATAGAAAATAAAATAGAGCATAAAATAATCATTGTAACTAAATATCTTTTTCTATACCTTTTCTTAATATAATTTATTTCATCTAAATTCTTATATTCTTCTGGAACTCTAATTCCATATATTATTCCGTTATTAGAAAACTTCTCAACAAAAAGCCCTTGAAAAAACAACATACCTACTACTAAAATTAAAGTTAAATATCCTATAAATAAATCCATCAATATCACCACCCTAAGAATTAAACTTCTTAAATAATTCTTCTATGTTTTTCTTCGCTTCTTCTTCACTTATTCCTCTATTTATACATTGAGCCACCATTAGCTCCATATCCTTTTCCATATTTCTTATAAACTTTCTATTACTATCATCTAAAGAAAAGGAAATTACTGCACCCTTTCTTCTATCCATCCTTACATATCCATCTTCCTTTAAAAGCGCATAACTTTTATTTACTGTATGCATATTAACTCCAATTTCTTCTGCTAAAGCCCTAACTGAAGGAAGTTCATCTTCCTCTACTATTTCTCCTTTAGCTATTCCCTTAATTACTTCATTTCTTATTTGAAGATAAATAGGTTCTTCTGACTCTAAATCGATTCTTAGAAACATTTTTTCACCACCCTAACTTCTGTTATATTCATTGTATAACAGACCTTAATGCAATTCAATATTGATAATACCTTTTATTATCTTCACCTTAAATAAAATCCTACTTTTTCATTTTTTGTTAATAAATTAACAAAAGTGTATTGCAAATTTTATATATCGTGCTAAAATTAAAATCGTCGGTATTCTTTTTTAGGAAACTGAACATTAAATCTATACTTACTATTTGCCGAATTATATCCAAAAGGAATAAGAACGGGGGAATAAAAATGGAAAGATCTTATGTAAATAAAAAATTTGGAACTAGACAATTAGTCGTCATTGGTATGCTTTCAGGAATATCAATGTTTATGGGACTTACAGGTTTTGGTATGATCCCAACACCTTGGATGAAAATTACTATTCAACATTTGCCTGTAATAATTGGTGGTATTGTTGAAGGGCCTATTGTTGGTGGAATTGTTGGCTTAATATTTGGTCTATTTTCTATGTATCTAAATATGACTCAACCAGTACTTTTATCACCAATATTTATGAATCCAATAATAGCAATAATTCCAAGGGTTTTAATTGGTATTGTGTCTTATTATGTTTTCAAAGTAATGAAAGAAAGGTTTAATAAAGAAAAGTTAGGTCTAATTCTATCTGCTATAGCTGGTACAATTACCAATACAGCTGGTGTTTTAGGATTAACATATATACTTGCTATGGAACAGTTTGCAGCTTTGAAAGAAATTAGTTCAACAGCTGTTGCAGGTGCACTAGGAACTATTGCAATATCTAACGGAATTCCTGAATGTATAGTAGCCGTTATGATTGTGGTACCTGTATGTTTAGCTTTATTTAAATTAAATAAAAGAAGATAATTTGATAATGGTTATAACAAGTAGTATAGATTTTATTAATTAACTTACAATTGTTTTTAAATGTTATATAAAGTAAAAAAAAGTTTGTGGATACTTAACCACAGACTTTTTTTAACGTCTAAGAAAGTATAAAAATTTTTGAGCGAAAAAGCCTTATGGATATAGAACTTTGAATGGTGAAAATATGTTAAGACGTTAAAAATAAAAATTATAGTGCTTTCACAGAACACCAAAAGCAAGTTTTGAAACCTATTGTATGGCTAAAAAACGTAAATTAGATATATTATATCCAACTTTTGTACAAGTATAGTTTGTACTTTTTTCCTCCTTTGCCTCTCACTTCATAGTTTATATAACTCTACTCTGCACACAATAATATTGCAAAGCAAATAAAGCTTAGCAAAAAAAATTATTCAATAGAGGAGGAATTTATTATGGCAAACTTAGTTCCAGACGCAAAACAAGGATTATCAAACTTCAAAAATGAAGTTGCAGGTGCAATGGGTGTTCCATTCACAGATTACAATGGAAACTTAACTTCAAAGCAATGCGGTAGCGTTGGTGGAGAAATGGTTAAGAGAATGGTTCAACAATACGAACAAGGGTTAAAATAATTAACCAAAAATAAAACTAAAAAAAGGGATTACGGATTATCCGTAATCTTTTTTTAACGTATATAAAAGTATAATGCTACCACAGAACACCAAAAGCAAGTTTTGAGTCTGTGGTATGACTAAAAAAGTATTTTTTATATTGTCCACTTTTGTTCTACTTCAGTTAACATACCCTCAATTGAATACTCTCTAACATTCATATCTATTTCTTTTTGTAAAAGCTTTGAGATCAATTCATCTTTTTCATCTTGAAACATTGCACTATTCCTTATTTTTTCAATAAATTCATCTAAATCGTATATTTGAGCTTCACCTTCGTATACTCCAGCCATTATACCAGAGTCCTCCATGTCCCTTTCTTGTGTCATATCAAAATAAGAATATTTTCCTTCATGAGCTATAGACAGTATTCTTTCTAAATAATTAGTAGTTATGTAACCACGTGCATCAGAAAGCTCCACAAAACCAGTTACATCACCAGAAGGAGCAACAACTATATAATTATTGAAAGGCGTAATGTAATCCATAATAAAACCTCCTCAAGCAAAGATAATAGGGATAAAAAAGATAAAAGAGATAAGGTTACCTTCATATTAACCTTTTTCTCTTTATTATCTCTTTTATCTTACTTTTATTTTTTGCCTAAAGGAGGTTTTGTATACAAGCTATTTTTCCCTTGTATAAAGTGTTAATTCATTGTTTTGTCCGTCTACTACTACTGTTGAGCCATAGTAAACATCACCTTTTATAATTCTTCTAGCTAAGTTATTTTCAAGGGTATTTTGGATATATCTCTTAAGTGGTCTTGCTCCATATATAGGGTCATATCCTTCTTTAGCTAGAACGCTTTTAGCTTCTTCTGTTACTTCTAATTTTATATTCTTATCTACAAGTCTTGCTCTTACTTCATCTAAGAATATATCAATTATCTTTTTAATTCCTTCTTCAGATAAAGGCTTAAACATAATAATATCATCAACTCTGTTTAAGAATTCTGGTTTAAATTTATTTCTTAAAGAAGCCATAACTAAATTCTTAGCCTCTCCAGTTACTTCTTCACCTTGATTTTCTAATAAATATTGAGAACCAATATTTGAAGTCATTATTATAATTGTATTTTTAAAATCTACAGTCTTACCTTTATTATCTGTTAATCTACCATCATCTAAAATTTGAAGGAACATATTAAATACATCTTCATGTGCCTTTTCAATTTCATCAAATAATATTACACTATATGGTTTTCTTCTAACAGCTTCTGTTAGTTGACCACCTTGTTCATATCCAACATATCCTGGAGGCGCACCAACTAATCTAGATACAGCATGTTTCTCCATATATTCAGACATATCAATTCTTATCATAGCATCTTCACTATCAAACATAGTTCTAGCTAAAGTTTTAGCTAATTCTGTTTTACCTACACCTGTTGGTCCTAAGAAGATAAATGAACCAATTGGCTTATTTACATCTTTAAGTCCTGCTCTTGCTCTTAATATAGCATTAGATACTGCTTCAACTGCTGCATCTTGACCTATAACTCTTCTTTGTAGTTCAGAGTCTAATCTTAACAACTTTTCTCTTTCTCCCTCAAGAAGATTACTTACAGGAATTCCAGTCCATTTTGAAAGAACTTCAGAAATTTCTTCTTCCGTAACTTCTTCTTTTAATAATGCACCTTCATAGTTTTCCTTAACTTCATATTCCTTAGCTTTTATTTCTTCTTCTATCTTAGGAATAACAGAATATCTAATTTCGGCAACCTTATTATAATCATATTCTCTTTCATATCTTTCAAGATCTCCACGTGCTTCATCAAGTTTAGTCTTTAAGTCTTTTAAAGATGTTATATGCTCTTTTTCTTTCTCATATTTAGCTGTCATTTCATCATTCTTTTCTTTTAATTCAGCTAACTCCTTAGTTAAAGCTTCTAATCTCTTTTTAGAGCCTTCATCTTTTTCTTTTTCTAGAGCTTCTTTTTCAATTTCTAACTGGAATACTTTTCTTCTTATAACATCTAACTCAGTTGGTAAAGAATCAATTTCTGACCTTATCATAGAACCTGCTTCATCAATTAAATCTATAGCCTTATCTGGTAAATATCTATCTTGAATATATCTATTAGATAGTTTCGCAGCTGCAACTATAGCTGAATCATGAATTCTAATTCCATGGTGAATTTCAAATTTTTCTTTTAATCCTCTTAATATTGAAATTGTATCATCTACTGATGGTTCATCAACAATAACAGGTTGGAATCTTCTTTCAAGAGCCTTATCTTTTTCGATGTATTGTCTATATTCATCAAAAGTTGTAGCACCAATACAATGAAGTTCACCTCTTGCAAGTAAAGGCTTAATTAAGTTACCTGCATCCATTGCTCCATCTGTTTTACCAGCACCAACTATTGTATGGATTTCATCTATGAATAAAATTATTCTACCTTCACTATTTTGTACTTCCTTTAAAACAGCCTTTAATCTTTCTTCAAATTCTCCTCTATATTTTGCACCAGCAATTAAAGAACCCATATCCAATGAGAAAATAATCTTATCCTTTAATCCTTCTGGAACATCTCCTCTTACTATTCTTTCAGCTAACCCTTCTACAATAGCAGTTTTACCTACACCAGGTTCACCAATCAACACTGGATTATTTTTAGTTCTTCTTGAAAGAATTCTAACTGTCCTTCTAATTTCTTCATCTCTTCCTATAACAGGGTCTAATTTATGCTTTTTAGCTAAATCCACTAAATTTGTACCATATTTAGCTAGAGCATCATAAGTTCCTTCTGGATCATTAGTTTCAACTCTTTGACTTCCTCTTACTTCTGTTAAAACTTGCATAAAGTTTTTTTCGTTAATATTATAAGATTTTAATATATCTCCTACTGGTCCTGACTTTTCCTTATCTAGTATAGCTAACATTAAATGTTCAACACTTATATAGGAATCTTCAAACTTTTTAGCAAGTTCTTCTGCTTTTATTAAAACTTCTTCAACTTTTCTAGTTATATATACACCTGAATTATTAGCACCCTCACCTAAGACTTTAGGCATAGTATCTAAAGTTCTATTTAATGTACTTTTTAATCCTCTTACATCAACATTCATCTTTGTTAGAATATTAGGAATTAATCCATCATCTTGTTCCACAAGAGCAGCAAAAAGATGTATTACTTCTATTTGTTGATGATTATATTTAACAGCAATTAAATTAGCATCATTTAATGCTTGTTGAACTCTTATTGTCATTTTATCAACATTCATAAATCTTTCCTCCTTTAATGTCCTTTTAATATTCTTTTCTATATTCTTATAATAATACAAAAGTCAAAGAAAGTCAAAGTAATATTTTAATTTTTTTGATCTTTTTGATATAATTTTATTAATTACAATTTTTATGAGGTGAAGCTTATGAGGAAAGAGTATGTTACATATAACTCGGACCTGCCAATACAAATTACTTATGCAACAATTAAAGAATATCCCCTTCATTGGCATAACACTATTGAGATAGTGTATGTATTAAAGGGCAAAATAAATATTTCTATAGACACAGATAACTTTGAACTTTATGAAAATGAACTTGAAATAATAAATGTTGATGAATCTCATAGACTTTATTCTGACGAGGATAATAAGATACTTCTATTTCATATAGACCAAAGTTTCTTTGAAAAATACTATAAAGATATTAAAAACATTTATTTTTATACCAATACATCTGATTTAGGAGCACAAGAGGGGGAAGAATACATTGTATTTAGAACCTTACTTGCAAAATTACTTTGTGAGTCAGTTCAGAAGGTTGAAAATTATGATGAAGAGATAGAATCTATTTTAATAGATTTACTTTTCCACCTAATCAATAATTTTCACTACTTGATTTATGATCAAGAAGAACTAAAAGATAACAAAGAGCAACTTGAAAGATATCATAGAATTTCAAAATATATTTTTAATAACTACAATAATAATATTACTCTTCAAGCTATTGCTAAAAAAGAGTTTTTAAGCCCCCACTATCTTTCACATGAAATAAAAAATGTAACTGGATATAGCTTTACTGACCTTATAAACCTAACTAGAGTTGAAGAATCAGTTAAGCTACTTTTAGATACAGATATGAGTATATATGAAATTTCTGAAGAGGTTGGATTTTCACATACTAGGTACTTTAATAAGCACTTTAAAAGCTATTATAACTGTACCCCTCTTCAATTTAGAAGAAAAAATAAGTTTGATGAAGCCACTTTAGAAAAAATGAAGGACATTACCCTTCTTCCACTTGAAGATTCTATTGATATTTTATCTACTTATTTAGAAAACTATGAAAGATTTAATTATGAAAATAAACTTTGGACCATTGATGTAGATATAAATAACAACATTGAAAAATATAGTGATAAATTTAGGGAAATTATTAGCCTTGGAGATATTTTTGATTTAATGATTGAAGATAATAAGGATATTCTTGAATCTCTTCAAAATGAAATTCATTTTGAATACGGAAGGATAGAATATTTCTTCCATAATAATATGGGAATATTTAAAAGTAGTGACTTTATAAATTGGAACAGAGTTAAAACTGTATTAGAGTTTATGGCATCAATTGAACTGAAGCCTCTTATAGTTATCGATAATTATGATTTTGAAATAGAAGACTATATTCATACTATAGAAAGCTTTTATTCTTATTTCTCAGAAATAGAATACTATTATTTATCTGATGTAAAGTTTCAATTAAACTCAACTCTTTCTTTAGAAAGAAAAGAAGAGTTAAGAAAATATTTTAATAATAGTAAATTCAATTTGCTAGAAAAAGAGTTTATTCCATTTAAAGAATTAAACCCTATTTATGATACAGCATATATGCTACCTTATATAATCCATAGTAGTATATTTACCCATAAAGATTTAAGTTTTCTTAGAGCTTTTGATGTTATTGAAAAAGAAATTTACTTAAATAATGAAGTTTTTATAGGGGCATCGGGAATAATTAATGATATGGATATACGTAAACCTTCCTACTATGCATATTATTTACTAAGCAAATTAAGTGGAAATGTTGTAGCAAAGGATGATGGATATATAGTAACTAAAGATAAAGATACATATAGTATTCTTTTATATACCTATAATGAAAACATAGATGAATTATTTAAGAACAGTTCAAAATTAAAGTCTACTGAAAGAAAAATTTCTTTAAACTTATTTAATGTACCTAGTGATTCTAGAATAACCTTTTATGAAATAAATCAAAAGATAGGTTCTTCATATGACTACTGGGTATCTATGGGTAAACCCGAGAGACTAAACAAAGAAGAAATGGAAATACTTTCAAAAGCATCTTTCCCAAAAATTGAATTTAAGTATGCTAAAAAGAGTCCTGTTTTAAATATAATAACTAAACTAAAAGGATATGGAGCAACACTTATATTAATTAAACCAACAAAAAAATAATGAAAGTTAATTAAGATAATAAGACTAATCAAGATAATGAAAATTAATCAGGATAATAAGAATAATCAAGATAAGGATAGAACTTGTACAAAAAGTTTTTTATCTCTGTTATCTCTCTTATCTTTTTTATCTCTGTCACCTCTTTTATCTTTTTTAACTAATAAAAGGGCATTCTTTCCGAATGCCCCCTTTTTAATTTATATACTTTTTTCCTTGCTCATTGCTAATGTAAAATATTTAATTGCATCTCTAACTTCGCCTAATTTATAGTACATATTAGCCATTTCTAAATATCTATCATGTCTTTCTTTTTTAGTACCAAATTTAAACAATGAATCTAATGCCAAATTCATATATCTTTCTGACTCTCTATATCTATTTTCTTTTTGTAAAACTTTTCCCTTTAAAGAATAAGCCTTTTCAATTAACCTAATATTATCCGTCTCTATTGCTAAGTCTAAAGACTCATCAGACAAATCATATGCTTTTTCATACTCCTCATTACTAAGAAAAACATTTATGCATTCACTTAAAAATTCAACATACTTTTCTTTGTTATGCTTAGGAAATAGCTTAATTCCCTCTTCAATTTCTTCTATAGCTTTCTTTCTATTACCTGCAGTAAAATATGCTTCCCCATAATCCCCTTTTGAAGTTGCAACTAAGATAGGATTATCCTTTTGACATTGAAAAGCTTTTTCTATGTACTCCTCTGCTTCACTATGACCTAACTTTATGCAGATCAAAGCATAGGCATGATATATTTTCCCTTTATTTATATCATCTTTTATACTATTAATATATTTTATTGCTTCACATAAGAATTTGTAAGCTTTTTCATAATTATTTAGCTTCCAATAACAAATTCCTTCATTGTATGCAATAAAGGCATATGTACTTTTTTCTTTAATTCCCTTTTCGGAAATAATCTCTCTAAGCCTACCATAATAAGTTATTGCCTCAGTATACTCTCTATTTTGGAATAGATATTGTGCCATATCTCTAAAATAAGTTACTGTATTGCTTTCTGTATTGGTTCTTTGATATAGGTCATAGTATTGTGAAATTATTAGTTGAATTTTCTCCCACTTATTTTCTTCTAAATAATAAGAGAAAACTATATGTATTAATTCAAAGGCTAAGTCATAATATTCATACTCAATTGCATACTCTAGATTATGTCTTATATTATCCTCATATATCAAATCTTTTTTCGTAGATTTCTTTATCAAATTAAGATTGTTTAATATTTGTTCGTATACATCTTGAATTAAATAATCAAAATCCACCCCAATTTTATCCGCCACATACTTTATAATTTCACTATCTGCTTTCACCTTACCATTTTCAATACAGCTCATTTTAGAAATAGAAATTTTATCTCCACAAAGTTCCTTTAGAGTTATTCCCTTATAAATCCTTGATCTTTTAATTTTTTCCCCAGTAGATAATATCTCCATTTTAATCACCCATTTAATATTAGTTTTGTAATATACCTAATTCTTTAAATATGCTAACCCCTTCATCAAGATATTTAGCTGCTTGAGTATCATTCTTATGATCTATATAGAACTTCCCAACCATTATTGCTAACTCTCCTGCTCTTCTTAATTTATCTGTATTTTTAGAAAGCTTGTACGTATTAACTAAAACATCTTCAGCTTCACTAAGCTCATCTTTTATTGTATGAACTCTATATTTTATTAAGTTGCATTCGATTCGTCCATCTATATCATCATCTTTTAACCTGTGATATATTTCTTCTAATTGCATTTCACATTTATCTATTTCTTTTATCTTAAGATAATTTTTACATATGTTAATTAATGTCTCTATTAAGCTGTCATCATTATTTCTAGTCTTAATTTCTCTAGCCATTTCATAGTGCTTAAAGGATTCTTCAATGTTTTCAAAGTTATAAAATAATTTTCCCAAGTTATTTTCTATATCAGAAACACTCTTAAGATCATTTATTTCATGATATACCTCTAATGTTTTTGTAGAATACTTTATAGCATTGTTTAAGTCGCCTCTTCTATTATATTCTTCTGATAAAAGTAGAAGTGTTTTTGCGTACTCTTTCTTATTATGAATTTGGTCAAATTTTTCTTTTGCTAAAAAGGCATAATCCATTGCTTGTCCCAAGTCTTCAATAATATAGTAAGTTCTTGACATGTTGTAGTATATTTCTCCAAGTAAAAAATCATTACCTATATTGTTATCTAAGTATACCTTTTCTGCTTGCTTTAGATAACTATTAGCAGAGTGATATGCATTTAACTCTAAAGTAATTTTTCCTAGTTTTAAAAATGTCCTAACAATCTCTTCGTATTCATTGTTTTTTATAAAAATTACATTAGATGATAAAAAGAACTGCTGTGCAACTGCAAGTTCACCTTTTGAAATATGAATCTCTGCTCTTAAGAATAATATCCTAGCTTTTCTGTACTCTAAATTATACCTTTCTGCATAATAAAGAGCATTTTCAATATATTTTTCCCCTGTAACATAGTCTCCACTTAAAATATACGATTCTGCAACTTGCTCATAATATGTACATATTTTTTCAGCTTGGCTCTCTTCTGACTCCATTAAATACTCCACTGTAGTATTCAAGCTATTAGCTAAATACTCTAATAAGTCCATAGAAGGATTAGAACGACCAGACTCTACAAGACTTATTTGACCTGGAGTAATTCTATCTTTTGCTAGATCTTTTAAAGTCATATTCAATTCTTTTCTTCTTCTTTTAATCTTTTCCCCTAATGATAGAATTTCCATATTGCACTCTTCCTTTTTAATAGTATTGATATTACGATATAAATAAATCAATTTTACATAAATTATACCATAAATTTGCAAAAGAAAACAACAACTTGTAATTTTATTAGAACTTTTTTCTTATTTTATTTGCTACTTTTTTAATAATTACTAAAAATTTATATAAATATATCTAATTTCTCTTACTATATTTATTCTTTTATTAAGATACAGGTAATCTTTGATTTATTTAAAATTTTGTCGAATATGCTTGAAGTAACTTCGAGACTTTTTATAAATAAAGAAGGTGGAGTGGATATTTATTTTACTTGTTCCGTCGCTAAGCTCCAAGTCACATCAAAACAAATATCCACCCCACTCGTACTAAAAGTAAAGAAAGAGAAGTTGTAAATCAACTTCTCTTTCTCATATTATTAATTAATAAAATCTATTATATCCCCATAGGATTCTTCAGCAAAATCTAACAACTTACATCCTGCTTTTTTAATCTGTTTTTGAGTTTTTCTATCAAGTTGAGGCATTACTATCATTCCAATAGTTGCTCCAACAGCTAATCCAGCTACCATTCCACTAATATATCTTCCCATATGTACACACCTCTTTAATAAAATAATATTTCTCATAATATAGGGTATGTACTTTAGTATATTTTAACCTATGCAATAATTCCCAACGCTTTTTTAGCTAATTTATCAGCAATGTCATTGTACTTATCACCACTGTGACCTTTTACCTTAACAAATCGTATATCAATCTTCTTCATATTATCTTGCATCTTTTCATGATAAAGTTGTGTTAATTCCTTATTTCTTTTCCAAGTACCTAAGGCCCAACATTCTACACCTTTATAGTCATATACTATAGTAACTTTTTCATATCCTTTATTTATAGCAAACTCTGTAGCTTTTAAAGATCCCAAAACTTCCCCTGCAACATTTCTTAATAAAGCAGAATCTTTATCATTTCCAACGCCACAATCTTCAAAAACTTCTTCTCCATTATCTATAGCTATAAATCCATAGGAATAATTCTCTTTCTCTAAAGAGAAGCTACCATCTACATAAATAACAAGTCCTGCATTATCTAGATCTAAAGCAACTTCCTCCTTATTTTCATTCTTTACTGTATTTTTTTTATTATTAACTGTTTTAGGCTTTCCTTCAGAATTTAAGGCTAAAAACTCTATTGCTTCCTTTTCAGTTTTAAAACTTTTATATACTGCTCCCTTACATCCTATTACTTCTTCTTTACATTCATCCCATGTTCTAACTATCATAGGAATTCCAGACTTACCTCTATATATTGAATAATATTTTGACATATTATTATTCCTTTCTATAACGTACTTAATTCTTCTACCACATTATAAAGCTTTTCTACATTCTTTGCACCAGTAAAGTTAGTAACATATTCTAAACCATTTTTAAGTACTAAAACAAGCTCATCCTTCCCTGCCCAATTTTCTTGAATAACCTTTGTTGGAACATCTGTTGCTATTCTATTTAAAGCAAAAAATACAACTGCAATTTCATCTATTTTCCCTATAAAAGGTATTTTATCAGGTATTAAATCTGTAGGAAAAATTACATAAGCTAAAGATGCAGAAACAACTAACTTTGTTTTTATTGGTACCCTACTATCTTTAAGCATTCTACAAATTAATGCAACAATATCAGGAACTACAAATATATAATCTGAAATCTTTTTTGCTCCATCAGGTAACTTTTCCTGAAGTTTATCTCTACCCAAAGTATAGTAATCTTCCACCTTATTTATAGGTTCCTCAACCTTTTCCTCATCTTCTGTAATTACTTCTGGTTCTTCTACTTTAATAATATTGCCCATTAAAGATATATTTATATTTTCTACTTCTGCATGAAGTGCTTGTCCTTTTATGTAAAGCGCTTTTAAATCTATATCTACATATGGAATATCCTTAAGCAACTTTTTAATATCTATTATAACCCTATCTTTTGTTGCATCTATTCCACTTATCTTTAATTGTCCTAATCCTATTTTTAACGCTAAACTTCTTATAGGCCTAAAGAATCCTAATTTCATAAGTTTTAACTTTGAAAACTTAGCAGTAACTATTGAATTCTCAACTTTTTCTATAGTTAACTGTCCTGCAAAATCAATAGAAACTCCTTTTTTAAAAGTTCCTTTTATATTAATAGCATTATCTATTATTGCTTCTTTTAATTCTAATCCTTCAACCTTTACAAACTCATTAATTATACTAAGTATATCTGATCCAACCAATTGGGCTTGTACACCTGAAATTTTCATATAATATTTCCTCCAATATTACTAATCTTTTTATATTTTACCCTTTATTTCATCACTTGTAAAATAACTTTCCTTCTTTAATACATACCATAACTTACATTGGTAAATGTTATGATTTTAATTAGACATACTATTCAAAATATTTATAATAAATAATATAAACTCGTCTGGAGGTATCTATGAATAAACAAAAGAAAAATTATATTTTAATTCCAATAATAACCTCAATTTTATCGTTATGTATACTACTATTCTCATCTTTAAACCTTAATGTAAAAAATAATAAATCCTACAATACTTTTAAAAATGATTTAGAATCAAATAAAGTATTAAAAGTTACTTTGAGTACTAGTCCATATATGACGATTTATTTAAAAGATGGGACAAGCTATACAACTGATAATCCTAATAGTCCTAATTTAAGGGAAGAACTATTAAGTAAAGATATTTCTATAAATGAAAACAATAATATAAATATTACAAAAACCTTTGCTGGACTTTTATTACTAGGTTCAATAATAACGCTAGTTTTTATGAGTACAAATAAATCTAAAGGAATGTCCTCTGCTACATCAATAGAGTTAACAGACTTTAGTGAAGATAATAGAAAAACTCTAAACTTTAAAGATGTTGCTGGAAATGAGGAAGCAAAAGAAAGTTTAAAGGAAATAGTTGATTTTCTTTCTAATCCTGAAAAATATAAAAGCTATGGCGCAAGAATGCCTAAAGGGGTTATTCTTTATGGTGATCCTGGTACAGGAAAAACCCTTCTTGCCAAAGCTGTTGCTGGTGAAGCTAAAGTACCTTTTTATGCCTTAAGTGGATCTGATTTCGTACAAGTATATGTAGGTGTTGGTGCTGCTAGAATTAGAAATTTATTTAAAAAAGCAAGAAGTCACGGAAAAGCAGTAATCTTCATAGATGAAATAGATGCTATAGGTAAAAATAGAGATGATGGTAAAACTGCTGGTGGAAATGATGAAAGGGATCAAACTCTTAATGCCCTCTTAACAGAAATGTCAGGCTTCGGTGAAAGTGAAGGTGTCATTGTAATGGCAGCTACAAATAGATTAGATATTTTAGACCAAGCCTTACTTAGACCTGGTAGATTCGATAGACATATTGAAGTATCTCTTCCAGATGTTTCAGCAAGAGAAAAAATAATAAATCTTCATTTGGATAACAAGCCTCATATGGATTTAAACATTAAAGATATTGCCAAAAAGACATCTTATTTTTCTGGTGCTAAGCTAGAAAATTTAATTAATGAAGCTGCAATACTTGCTGCTAAAGATAATTCTGAGTATATAACTGAAACTCATATAGATAAAGCATATTCAATAGTTCTAGCAGGACATGAAAAACTTGAAAGGTCACACTTAAAAGAATCTGACCTATTACTTACTTCTTATCATGAAGTTGGACATGCTTTAACATCACTATTAGTATTACCTGAAGATGAAGTTTCAAAGATATCTATAATTCCAACTACTAAAGGTGCTGGAGGATACACATTAACTATACCAGAAGATACCAATTACCAAAGAGCTGATTATTTAAAGAAAAAGATAATGGTTATGCTTGGTGGACGTGCAGCTGAAGAAATTATCTTTGGAAAAGAAAAAATAACAACTGGAGCTTCTAGTGATTTAACCAACGCCACTAACATTGCTATGGGAATGATTAGTGAATATGGAATGGGAGAAACCTTGGGCTTGTTAAAACTATCTTCCTTAGGATCAATGGCATCTGGATATAGCACAAAGGTTGTAGAAGAGTGTAAGGATTTAATTAACTCTTTATATGATGACACCTTAAAACTTCTAAATAATAATAAAGATTTATTAGAGCAGTTCTCCCTTGAACTTTTAGAAAAGGAAACCTTAAGAAAAGAAGAAATAGATATTTGGAAAAAGCTTTGCTGATGCAAAGCTTTTTTAGTTAATCAAGATAATTAGAATAATAAAGTTAAAAATAATTTTCTTTCAGAAAACTTCTAATTCCATACTCTTTTCATTCTATTCCAAAGCCTATTACTTCTTTCTCGAATTATTTTAGCATATTTATATATTTATATATTGTTATGTTTTTATATTTTTTTGCCATAAAAGAATTTCTCTTAGAAAAATTCTTTTATAAGATATCTTATTTATAAAAATAATATTATTTTTATTATTAATATTATTTTTATAATGTATAGTACTTATCCATCTTAATGCTCTTAATCTATTAATGACTATACCAAATAAAGAATAAAACTCTCATCCCTCCACTGCCTATTTATTTACTCCTTATCTTCTTACCTTTTTACCTTCTTACCTTTAAAAGTTCTTACCTTCTTTTCTTCATAAAAATAAAAGAAACTGCTTTCGCAGCTTCTTCATTCACTAATTTTTAATTTAACTTCTCTTTCATCTTTAAAGACTACACTATATATTTCAAAACCTTCTTTAGCTTCATAAATACTTACATTACTATAAACATAATCCCCCTCTCTACTACCTCCAATAACACTTATACCATCCTCTATCTCTCTTACTATAGAAAAATCTTCTACCAATTTGCTTCTAAGTCGTACATAACTTCCATCAATGCTATCTACTTCTATTCCAAACGGATTCTCATCAATTGTTTTATTATTTATATCTACCTTTAATTTAATCTTTTCTTTTGGATGAACATAAATTTCATCAAACTTCATAATTAATTCTTTTTTATCAAAAGGAATTTCCCCATTAAACTCCATATAGCCATATTGAATATCACTATTCATAGATTCACTACTTGTTACATACACCTCATTATCTTTATTAATTATTTTGCACTGTAAAAACATAAGGCTATCATAATAATTACTATCAAATTTGAATTTAAGAACTGTTCTAGTTTTACTTGTTTCAAACTTTACAAAATTTATAGTTCCAATATCTAGTTTTAATGGTTCTGCTTTGATCCCAAATTCCTTAATGTCTACATTAAAAGCTTCATCTAACTTTACCGGCACTATAAATGTTGAAATAGGCTCATAACTTGTTAAATATCCACCTTCTCCCTTTTTGTATACCTTAAATTCAAATGTTATCTCATATGGAAACACATTAAATGTAGTTTCAAAATAATTATCATTTATATTAAAAGTTCCTTGAGCAACTGACTCTTGATTTGATATAGGATAATCAGGTTTTACCATTATATCAACATCATACTTATCTATATCTTCAATTTCATAATTAACCCAAAGCCTTTTATAATCTCCTGATAAACTATTTAATTTAAATTTAATACCATTCTTTTCTTCAGAATAATTAATACTTTGTACTAATCCAGACTCCACAGCATTTTCAAAACCATCATCACCACCATTGAATCTAACTAATTCCACTAGCTTTTTAAATCCTGGTATTGAACTAAATGCTTCTGCTGCTGTAGCTGATATATTTACACTTGCAACAAAAATTATAAATAATGCAGCCATACTTTTTCCTACATTATATATACGTTTTTTCAACACTTCTTTTTTTCCTATCTTTATAGCTTTTTTAACCCTAAAGCTTAACTCTTCAGGAATTTCTATATTCTCATAATTTCTTTTTTCATCTTCAAAAATATTCTTACTCATAACTACCCTCCTTAAATTCTTTTCTAAGAAAATTAAGTGCTTTATGAAGTCTATTCTTCACAGTTGGAACAGATATCTCTAAAATTTCACTTACTTCATTTATGGTGTAGCCATGAAAGTATTTTAAAATGATCACAGTTTTTAAATCTTCAGGCAAGTTATCCACAGATTCTATTAATTCGCTGTTATTATCTTCTATTAATTCAACATTTTTAAATATTTTATCACAATAGACAATCCTTGAGCTTTTCCTTAAATAGTCCAGAGCTGTGTTAATTAATATTCTATTAATCCACTTTTCCAAGGCTTTCATATCCTTAAGCTTATTAATATTTTTATAAGCTTTAACTATAGAGTCTTGAAGAACATCTAAGGATTCATCTTTATTTTTAACATATATAAAAGCAAGCCTATATAGTTTATCGCTATTGAACTCTAAGTAGTTTTCTAATATCTTTTCTCTTTTTCTACTATTAAATATGGACATACTCATCCCCCTTATTAATGATTTTATCACAGCTACATTAGTAAGACGTACATTATTCATTTTTGTTTAATTATTAGGAAATTTTTTTATTAAACTTTAAGATAACATTTACATCTACAAAATATTTATCTTTTTGGAACTTTTTATTATATTTGCTATAAAATATTAAATAACAATATTGTAATAATTTTCTTTATATGATACTATATTGATATTATTTATTAAAACTTAGTAATAATTTATTAAGTATTTTCATTATTATTTAAGAATTAAATATTAAAGGGGGATTTATTATGAAAAAGAAATTACTTTGTGGAGTTTTAGCTTCTGCTATGGCTTTCTCAGTACTTGCAGGATGTGGAGGTAACTCTGAAGGTGGGGCTGACTCAGATGTTATAAAAATAGGAGGAATAGGACCTTTATCCGGTCCAAACTCAACTTACGGTATATCAGTTAAAGAAGGGGCAGATCTTTTAGCTGAAGAAATTAATGCAGCTGGCGGTATAAATGGTAAAAAAGTTGAATTCATTTTTGAGGACGATCAAAGTGATAATACTGTAGCTGCTTCAGCATTTAACAAATTAGTTGATAAAGATGGAGTTTGTGCAATTCTTGGAGGAGTTACATCTGGTACTACTTTAGCAATAGCACCTAATTCAACAAATAAAAAGATTCCTATGATTACACCTACTGGAACTGAACCAACAATAACTAATGTAGGTGGAGACTTTATGTTTAGAGGATGTTTTGTAGATTCATTCCAAGGTGAAATATTAGCTAAATACACTAAAGAAAAACTAGGAAAAACTACTGCTGCTGTTTTATATAATTCTTCTTCTGACTACTCAAAAGGAATTGCAAATGCATACAAAGAAACCTTAGAGAAAAATGGTGGACAAGTATTAGAATTCTTATCTTATGGTAGTGATAAAGAAACTGACTTTAAAGCACAACTTACTAAAATAAAATCTGCTAATCCAGATGTTATTATATTACCTGATTACTACAACGTTGTTGGTTTAATAGCTAAACAAGCTAGAGATATGGGCATAACTTCTCAATTTCTAGGTGGAGACGGATGGGAATCTGAAGAATTAACTAAGATTGGTGGAACTGCTGTAGATGGTGCTATATACATTAATCACTACTATGCTGAAGATACTGATGAAAATGTAAAGAACTTTGTTGATTCTTATACTAAGAAATATAACAAAACTCCAGACTGTTTTGCTGCTCTTTCTTATGATACAGCTAAGATTTTAGTTAAAGCTATAGAAAAAGCAAATAGTACAGATGGAACTGCAATAAGAGATGCTTTAGCTGGAATGGAAATTAACAGCGTAACTGGAAATATCAAATTTAATGAAGAAAGATCAGCTGTTAAGAGCGCAGCTATTATAAAAATTAATGGAGACAAGAAGGAATTAGATGATAAGGTTAATCCTTAATATAATACTTAACTAAAGGAGGAGTTACTATGGAATTTTTACAACAATTGATTAATGGCTTAGCTTTAGGTAGCGTATATGCACTCCTAGCTTTAGGTTACACAATGGTATATGGAATAATTCAATTAATAAACTTTGCACATGGTGAAATATACATGATAGGAGCCTTTGCGGGCTTCTATTGTGCTACCACACTAAATTTACCACTAGTACCTACATTATTAGCTGCAATGGCCGCATCTGCACTAGCTGGTATTATAATTGAGAAAGTAGCATATAAGCCACTAAGAAACTCACCAAGAATAACATTACTTATTACTGCAATAGGTGTTTCGTTGTTATTACAAAATGGTATGAGAGTTTTAGTTGGTGCTAATCCAAAACCATTTCCAGACCTAATTAAAGCTGGTTACTTAGAAATAGGTGCACTTCATATAGAATGGAAGACACTACTTATGTTTGCTGTATCTGCAATCCTTGTACTTCTCCTTCAATTTATTGTTTTTAAAACTAAGGTTGGAAAGGCAATGAGAGCAGCTTCCTTTGATATAGAGGCCGCATCTTTGATGGGAATAAACGTTAATAATACAATATCACTAACTTTTGCTATTGGTTCTGCCCTAGCTGGTATCGCTGGTGTTCTAGTAGCAATATCCTATCCTAGCATAACTCCTTATATGGGTGTTATGCCTGGTCTTAAAGCCTTTGTTGCAGCAGTACTTGGAGGAATAGGAAGTATACCTGGTGCTTTACTAGGAGGATTATCTATTGGCTTATTAGAAACACTTTCAAAGGCATATATATCTACCACTTTTTCAGATGCAATAGTTTTTGGTATTCTAATTGTTATTTTATTAATTAAACCTTCTGGGTTACTTGGTAAGGTAACAAGAGAGAAAGTGTAGGTGATATAAATGAAAAAATTGTTAGAAAAAAAATCATTATTAATATTTGGTGCAATATTACTTGTTTACGGTATCCTATTTACCTTATTAAAAACAGGCGTAATAGGTGCTTACTATGAAGGAATTATTCTTTTAACGTTTATAAATATAATTTTAGCTGTATCACTTAATTTAATTGTAGGCTTCACTGGCCAACTTTGTTTAGGACATGCTGGTTTTATGGCCATAGGTGCTTATATTTCTGCAATTATAAGTACTAAAGCTAACTTACCTTTCTTCCTAGCAATTATAGTTGGTGCAATAGTATCTGCTTTCTTTGCTGCTTTGATTGGTTTTCCAACATTAAGGCTTACAGGAGACTATTTTGCAATTACTACATTAGCTTTCTGTGAAATTATTAGAGTAATAATTATGAATATTGATTATGTAGGTGGTGCCCGTGGATTTACAGGAATTCCTACCAAAACAACTATTTCAATAAGTTTCTGGGTTATGATACTTTCAGTAGTTATTATTTATAACATAATCCATTCATCTCAAGGACGTGCAATGCTAGCTGTACGTGAAAATGAAATTGCAGCTGAATCTATGGGAGTTAATGCTTTCAAATATAAAATGACTGCTTTTGTTATAGGAGCTTTCTTTGCTGGACTTGCTGGTGGATTATACGCTCATTATATGGGATACATTCAACCTACTTCCTTTGATTTTGTTAAATCAATTGATTACTTAACATTTGTAGTATTTGGAGGTATGGGATCTTTATCTGGTTCTATTATTTCTACAGGTATTTTAACATTCTTACCTGAGTTATTAAGAGGACTACAAGATTATAGAATGATTATTTACCCATTAGCACTTATAATCTTAATGATATTTAGACCTCAAGGGTTACTTGGCGACAAAGAATTATCATTAAAAATATTTAAATTAAAAAACAAAAAAGAAATTAGAGATATAGAAGCTGGAAAGGAGGCTTAAAATATGTTAGATGTAAAAGACCTATCTATAGAATTTGGTGGACTTAAAGCTGTTTCAGACTTTAACCTTTCAATAGAAGATAGACAAGTTGTTGGATTAATTGGACCTAACGGTGCTGGCAAAACTACTGTTTTCAATATGCTAACTGGAGTTTATGCTCCTACTAATGGCACTATTATATACCTTGGCGAAAATATTGAAGGTCTTAAACCGTATGATATTACTCAAAAGAAAATTTGTAGAACCTTTCAAAATATAAGACTATTTTCAAGCCTTTCTGTAATAGATAATGTAAAAATCAGCTTTAACTTTAGAATTAAATATAATCTATTTGATTCTATTCTTAGAACTCCTAAATTTAAAAAGGAGGAGGCTGAAATTGAAAAAAAATCACTAGAATTGTTAAAAGCATTTAATTTAGCTGAAAAAAAAGATGAATTTGCAAAAAACCTTTCTTATGGTGAACAAAGAAGACTTGAAATTGTAAGAGCCCTTGCTGCTAAGCCTTCATTAATACTTCTTGATGAGCCTGCTGCAGGTATGAATCCTCAAGAAACAGCAGAGCTTATGGAATTAATTAATTGGATTAAAAATGAATTTCACATATCAGTTCTATTAATAGAACACGATATGAAGCTAGTAATGGGTATTTGCGATAAAGTTGTAGTTCTTGACTATGGTAAAAAAATAGCTGAAGGAACTCCAAATGAAATAAAAAATAACCCTAAGGTAATTGAAGCTTATCTTGGAGAGGGGGCTTAAAATGCTTAAAATTGACAATATAAACTTATACTACGGTGGTATTCATGCATTAAAAGATCTTTCTTTAGAAGTAAAAAAAGGTGAGATTGTTACTCTAATAGGCGCAAATGGTGCAGGTAAAACCTCTACCCTAAGAGCAATATCAGGACTTGAGCCTATTAAAAGCGGAACTATATCCTATAAGGGTTCCCCTATTAATAAAGTTCCTGCTCATAAAATAGTGTCTTTAGGACTATCTCATGTACCAGAAGGTAGAAAGATATTTGCAAACCTTACTGTGCTAGAAAATCTTGAACTTGGTGCTTATTTAAGAAAAGATAAAGAAATTCAAAAAGATATGGAAATGGTATTTTCTAAATTTCCAAGACTTAAGGAAAGAGAAAAACAACAAGCTGGTACACTTTCAGGTGGTGAGCAGCAAATGCTTGCCATAGGCAGAGCATTAATGAATAGACCTGAGATGTTAATACTTGATGAACCTTCTATGGGACTTGCACCTCTTGTTGTTAAAGATATATTTGATACAATTGTTGAAATAAATAAGTCCGGTACTACAATTCTTCTAGTCGAGCAAAATGCTAATATGGCACTTTCTATTGCAGATAGAGCTTATGTACTTGAAACAGGTAATATTGTTTTAAGCGGAGATGCTAAAGAACTATTAGAAGATGATAGTATAAAGAGTGCATATCTTGGAGAATAATTTAAAATATTAATGGAAAAAGAGAAACCACTAATTGGTTTCTCTTTTTCAAATCATTAATTAATAATAATTAGAATACAGGAATTACAGCTCCCTTATACTTTTCTTCTATAAACTTCTTACATTCATCAGAAGTTAAAGCTTCTTTTAATACTTTAGTCTTTTCAGAATCCTTATTAGCTTCCTTAACAACTAAAACATTTCTCTTAGTATTTATATCTTCTCTGTTCTTATCCTCAGTATATAATCCTTCTTTAGTCGCATCTAAATTAGCTTGTAATGCATAGTTACCATTAATAACAGCAGCTGTAACTTCATCTAAAAGTCGTGGTAGTTGTTCTGCAGCCAATTCTTTAAACTTTAAGTTCTTTGGATTTTCAGTTATATCCTTTGGAGTAACTAATTCTCCTGCCTTTACCTTTATTAATCCTGCATCTTCAAGAACTCTTAATGCTCTTGCTTCGTTAGTTGCATCATTCGGAATAGCTATTGTATCTCCATCCTTTATTTCATCTAAGCTCTTTGCAGTCTTAGAATATAAAGTCATTGGCTCTATATGGATTTCTGCAACATTTACTAAATCATATCCCTTTGCTTCATTTGTTTCATTTAAGAAGGCAATATGTTGGAAGTAGTTTGCGTCTAATTCTCCTTCATAAACAGCTGTATTTGGTGTATTATACTCATCAAATGGTGTTATTTCTAAAGTATAACCTTTTTCTTCTATTAAAGGTTTAATTGCATTAACTATCTCTTCATGTGGTACAGATGTAACCCCAATTTTTATAACCTTGTCATCTTCCTTCTTTTCTGTGCTGCCCCCGCACCCAACTAAACCTAATGTTAATGCTCCTGCTAATACTAGTGATAATAATTTTGTCTTTTTCATATTAAAATCCCCCTTTTATTTATCTTGATAATTTTTTATAAAAATAGTTTCCTAAGCCTTGAAGAGCTTGTACTACTATAATCAACACAATTACTGTAACAATCATTATATCTGTTTGGAATCTTTGGAATCCATATCTTATTCCTAAGTTACCAAGTCCTCCTGCCCCTAGAGCACCTGCCATTGCTGAATACCCTATAAGGTTTATAACTGTAAGTGTTATACCTGATAGAATTGATGGTATAGCTTCTTTTAACATTACTTTGAATATAATTTGAGCATTACTTGAACCAAAGGACCTTGCAGCCTCTATAACTCCTGGATCTACTTCTTTTAAAGCAGATTCAAATATTCTTGCTACAAAAGGGGCTGCTGCTATAGTTAATGGTACTATAGCTGCTTTCTCACCAATAGATGTTCCCATTATTGCTCTTGTAAAAGGTATTATAGCGACCATTAATATTACGAATGGAAAACCTCTTAATACATTTACTATTCCATCTATACATTTATATATTGCCTTGTTAGGCCTTAACCCATTGCTATCTGTTACTACAAGTATTATTGCAATTATAAAGCCAAATATTACAGAGAAGATTGTTGATGGTACAACCATCACTAATGTTTGTCCAAATGCTTCTAATAATAATTCACCCATGCTATATTACCTCCCATTCTATATTTTTGCTCTTTAAATACTCAGATATTGTTTCTTTGTCCTTTTCCTCAATATTTATAACTAAGCTTCCAAGTACATTTTCCCTGAATTTTTCAAGTTTTCCCCAAACTATTGAGAAATCCACATTTGCTTCCCTGGCCATTCTTGTAATAAGTGCATTTTCAGAACAATCTGCTGGGAAGAAAATTCTTATATTTATTCCTTCATTAGGTAAAGTTGTCTCATCTCCTTCACCAAGGAACTTCTTTAATGACGCTCCTGGCTTTAAGAACAAGTCTTCTGCTCTTCCCTCATCCTTAACTATTCCACCATCTATTAATGCAACTCTTTCACAAACTTCTTTAACAACTTCCATTTGGTGAGTTACTATAACTATTGTTATTCCTAACTCCTTATTTATTTTAGATAGAAGTGCTAAGATATCCTTAGTTATCTTAGGATCTAAAGCTGATGTAGCTTCATCACACAAAAGAATCTTTGGTTCTAAGGCTAATGCTCTTGCAATTGCAACCCTTTGTTTTTGTCCACCACTTAATGATGCTGGTTTACTTTTTGCCTTATCTTCTAATCCTACTAAAGCTAATAGTTCATTTACTCTCTTATCTATGTACTCTTTATCATAGCCCCAAACTTCAAGTGGAAGAGAAACATTCTTATATACAGTTTTTCTTTTAAGTAGGTTAAAGTTTTGGAATATCATCCCCAAATTCTTTCTAAACTCTCTAAGCTTTTTAGCCCCTAAGCCTGAGACTTCTTCTCCCATGACTTTAATACTTCCTTTATCATAGGACTCTAATCCATTTATACATCTTAAAAGCGTTGATTTACCAGCACCACTATGGCCTATAATTCCGTAAATCTCCCCTTCCTTTATGCTTATTGCTATATCTTTTAATACCTCTGTTTGTCCAAAACTTTTACATACATTTTTAATTTCTATCATAATCATGTTCCCTCCCTCTTTTTTAGTATAAAAATAAATGCACTAGAGAATAAATCTCTAGTGCATGAACTCACTAAGCCTAATTTATTCTCTTATCTATCAGCAAAATATAAAAAATTGCTGCAGGAATTAGCACCGTATTCTAAATGGAAAATGAGCCACTTAATCGGTTGCTGGGTTTCACAGGGCCAGTCCCTCCACCACTCTGGATAAGATATTGTATTTTATTTTCTAATTATTTACTTCTTGCTTAATAATATATTCCAATCTTTTAATATTGTCAATATATTTTTGAAAGTTATTCCAATATTTTTTCTAAGCAATAAAAACTTCCTTCTTTATCTTTCAAGGAAATTTCCCCCACTATGTTAAATCCTTGAGACTTGTACAACTTTTGTCCAAGTATATTTTTAGTATTAGTATCTAATCTTATTGCTTTAATTCCATCTTCTTTAGCATATTCTAAAACCTTCTGTATTAAATATTTTCCATATCCTTTTCCAGAAAAAGCAGGGTTTACTAACACTCTATGTAACACAACATAATCATCATTAAAAGTCCATGGCAAATCATCGTATGCCTTTTCCTCTGTTCTATTGATGACCACTATTCCTAAAATTTCATTTTTATTTTTTTCTAGTACAAATAATTCCCTTTTCTCTATATCACTCTTAAATGTATCTCTTGTTGGATAATTTTCATTCCAACTTATACCGAAATCTTTATAATGTTTTAGTGCTTCACATTTTATGCTATAAATCAAATCTAAATCTTTTAGTTCCCCTATTCTTAACCTCATCTTTTACTCCTTACATAAAATATCCTTACATAAAATATCCTTCTCTATTATAGCAGAGTTAAAATCTATTGCACCCTGTATTTTTTTACTATTCTGATAAAAGGTGTATAAGCACTTTAGCTCATACACCTTTTAGTTTAATACTCTATTGTTTCATCAAATATTTCTATTATTTCTCCATCACAGTTTTCTTCTATAAAACTTATAACTTTTTCTTTTGTTGTGTCTACTATAGCATTAGTACCACATACTTTTGATAGAGCAATACCTATTATTTTATGATTATCTTGATGAGACATCTCTCCTACAGAAATGTTAAATTTATTTTTTAATCTTCGAGTAATACTATTAACTACCATACGCTTTTCTTTTAAGCTCTGAACCCAAGATACTCGTATTTTTATTTCCATCACTAGAACTTTCATGATATACCACATCCAAATTTTTATAATTAACTTAATTTACTTTTTGATTTCTTTAAGACAGCAAAATATTTAATAGTAAACACCTATATATTAATGTAAGCAAGACTTAAATAAAGTCTTGCTTACATTATATCTACATTACCAAGCCACCATCAATACCGATTATTGTTCCATTTGTAAAAGTACTTTCATCAGAAGCTAAATAAACATATGCTCCTGCTAACTCTTTTGGAGTTCCAACTCTTCCAAGAGGAGTCATTGCTGCTAATGCATCTATAAACTTATCAGGTATAGCTGCAACCATATCTGTTTTAGTTACTCCAGGTGCTACCGCATTAACTCTTATTCCATACTGTCCAAGTTCCTTTGCAAGTGATTTAGTTAACCCATTTACTGCAGCCTTAGAAGCTGCATATGAGCATCCACTCTTTTGTCCAAAGGTTGCAACCATAGATGATGTATTTATTATACTTCCTCCATCATTATCCTTCATTATTGGAGCTACAGCCTTACACCATCTGAATATTCCAGTAACATTAACATTCATAACATTTACGAATTCCTCTTCTGTCATATCAAAGAAAGATACATCTGTTGTAATACCTGCATTGTTTATAAGTACATCAATCTTTCCAAATGTCTCATGTACCTTTTTAACTGCTTTCTCAACTTCTTTTGATTCATTATTATTTACACCAAGCCCAAGTATCATAGCATTAGGATGGCTACCTTTTAATGCTAATACTGCCTTGTCTGCATTCTTTTGATTTGATGCACAAGCTACAAGCTTTGCACCTTCTGATAACAATTTATCAGCCACTGCATACCCAATACCTCGTGATGCTCCTGTAACAATTATGACCTTATCCTTTACTCTCATATATACATCTCCTCCATATAAAAATATTCTCTATTTAGTAATAAGCATTTTTATAATAATTTATTACTTATCTTTATAAATAAAATATATTTAACATTGACACTAATTTATAGTATTTTTATAATATTACTAATTCACAATTAATTTTAAGGAGATTATTCTATGGATGATATTCTAACACCTGTAACTTTAGAGGAATTTCACAAAAATGTAATAATAAAATTTCAAAATATATTAGATGGACTAGATACTTTTCCAAACTTTACCCTAGAGCCTAAAAATATATCTTTAGGTGAAGATGAAATGATTGACTATATCCTTAAAATCTTTAAATTAAACAATTCTTTTTGTTATATAGATTTTTATCTTGATAAACTATCAGAAGAAGATAAAGAAAACTTAGTTAATCTTGTTCCAGAAGAGGATAGAAAACTGCTTAAAGCTAACTTGAATATTGAAAACTATAGTAATTACTTCAAAGTAGAGCACATAAAATTAATCCCTTTTTTAACTAGACTCTCTACTAGAGAAAACTTCTTTATAACATTCTATTTTACTGAGATTCCAATTACTATATGGGGTAACTATGGAATGAAATTTCCTTGCTTTTGCCTAAATCAAAAAGACTTAAACTTTTATATAAATCAACTTAAATAAATTATAAGGTTGGCTAGATATTTATTTTGCTTGTTCTGTCACTGCACTCCAAGTCACATCAAAACAAATATCCACCCCTCATACAAAAAGAAACCCTAGATAAAATAGGGTTTCTTCATTTTACTAAATACTATTTCTTATCTTTTTAAGCTTTACTATGGCTTTAAATAAGTCTCCATCAATCTCAATCTCAAATTCTCCACCTTGTAATTCTACCAAGCTTTTAGCAATTGAAAGGCCAAGCCCTGATCCTTCTGTAGTCCTTGAAACATCGCCTCTCTTAAATCTTTCCATTAATTCTTCTGCTTCCACATTTAATTGACTTTCCGATATATTTTTAAATATTAGATCAACATAATCTTCATCTTGCTCTACATCTATATATACTCTAGATCCCTTCATAGAGTACTTAATAATATTAGAAAGTAAGTTTTGGAATACTCTAAATGTTTTCTTGCCATCAGCTAATATTAATAATTTTTCTTCTGGTATATTCTTAATAATTTGAAGGTTTGAAGACTCAATCTTATCCTCAAGTTCTCCTATAGTTTGCCTTAAAAGAGCTACTGGATCTAATTCTACTATATCTAATTCAATAGCCCCTGAGGCTGCCTTAGAAGCTTCAAATAAATCTTCAATTAATATCTTTAGCCTTTGGGATTTCTCTTTAAGTACACCTATATATTTTTCTCTATCTTCATCTGAAATATTATCTTTGCTTAATAAGTCAACATAATTAATTATAGAAGTTAAAGGAGTTTTTAAATCATGAGATACATTTGTTATAAGTTCTCCTTTCATTCTTTCACTTTTTACAGCATTATCTATAGCTGATTCTAATCCTTCTTGTATATTAGATAAGTCCTTAGATATTTCCCTTAATATATGAGGGCCACTCACTAATAACTCATTCTTGTAATTTCCTTTTACAATATTACTAGTAGTTTTTTTGAGCTTATTTACTTCCTTTCCTATTACTAATACATAGCCTATTACACCTATTGCCATAAGTATAAATACCACTACTAAAGCACTATAAAAAGGTTCATATAACCAATAACTTAAAGGAAAGGTTATAAAGCATGCAACTCCAACAAACATCATTATTACACAAATAAATGATATAACTGTAATTGCTGTATATTTATAAACAAAGTTCTCACGTATAAGATCAAAAAGTCTTAATATTGCTTTATATATTTTTAATAAAAAAGATTTATTTTTAAGTTCTTTTGATGCATTATCCTTATCTATAAATATAAGCTTTAAAATATATGCTAAGTTTAAATATAATAATAATCCACCAATTATGGTTAGTACTATAATTCTTCCCGGGAAATACCACTGGGTTTTCCAACATATATAATAGAAAAATACTCCAAGTAAAATTAGAAAAATTAATTTTAACTCTGTAAAAAATCTTCCGTATAACTTAACAAATATATTATTATTAAAAGTTTTATTTTTATTCTTTAATATATTTATGAACAATCCTATTGCCAACATACAATCTATAGCTAATAATCCGCCATAAAGCTTTACTAGGTTCTTATTACTTTCTATATCTTCTTTTGCATAATATAATATATCTCTTTTATCCATATTATGGGGAACTCTTATACAAACATCATACTTACTTCTAGTAACATTATATCCAACTAAAGGTTCCATTGACTTAGAGAATTCTGTACCTTGTTTAGTACCCGAATCTGTTCCAAATAACATCACATAGTCATAGCCATATCTAGAATCTTCTAAAAAATCATTAATATTTGTATAAGTACTTGTGGTAAATGGAGTTCCATCCCATCTATCTACAAAGAATTCAAAATTGGAATTCTTTATAAACTTGTTAAAAAAGTTATTATACTTACTATTTATTATATTAATTAGTTCTCCCCTATTTTTACCTTCTGCAGTTGTGTTGGTATTATTTATCTCTAAATATTTCTGTATTCCTTCTTCATTTATATTTCCATCAATATCTTCATATATATCAGATACCTCTACCAATCCATTATAAAATTCATTATAGTAATCTGATACGTCAAATCTTTCATACATACTTTTAAATTGTAAGCTATTAAAAATGTATGTATATAGCACTGGTATTAGCGCAACTAATATTGATAGTAATAGAATCTTAAGGTTTAAGTTATTCCTTGTGATCTTTTTCAAATTTATATCCAATTCCCCACACCACCTTTAAATATCTAGGTTCCTTTGGATTAATTTCTATCTTTTCTCTTATTCTTCTAATATGCACTGTTACTGTGTCTACATTAAAGGCTACTTCATTCCATACCCTTTCATAAATTTCTTCAATTGAAAATACTCTTCCTTGGTTATCCATTAACAATGAAAGAATTTTAAATTCTAATGGGGTTAACTTTGCTACCTCTCCATCTACTAAAACAACCTTGCTACTCTTATTAAGCTCTATAGCACCAATTTTTATAACATCATTGTTTTCCTTTAAAGGTGAAAACCTTGTATATCTTCTTATTTGAGAATTTACCCTTGCAATCAATTCTAATGGGTTAAAAGGCTTTGTTACATAATCATCAGCCCCAATATTAAGTCCTAATATTTTATCAGTATCCTCTGACTTTGCTGAAAGCATGATTATTGGTATCTCTTTTTCTTCTCTTATTTTAAGAGTAGCCCTTGTTCCATCCATCTTTGGCATCATAATATCCATTATGACAAGGTGTATCTCTTCTTCCTTTATTACTTCTAAAGCTTCAGCACCATCATAAGCTTTGAGAATATTATATCCTTCTCCTCTAAGATAGATTTCTATAGCTTCAACTATTGCTTTATCATCATCAACCACTAAAACATTATACCCTTTCATATTTTCCTCCAAATTTAAAACTTACTAACTATTTTATCATATTAGAAATTTTACTAGATATCTTTAATCCTATATTCTTATAATAGAACATAAAGATTACAAAAGACTATTTATAATTCTTAAGAAATCCGAAAGAAAAAGGAACCTAACATTTTAGATTCCTTTAAGTAACTTATGATAATCCACAACTTAGCCTTGTAGAAATATCATTGTATAACTCTTCCTTATCTATACTGTTTAAGTCTTCTACAACCCTTACAGCACCTACTAATCTTTTATTTAATAATATACCATATTCAATATCCCTTTCTAATTTGGCCAATATCTTATAGTTTCCTTTATCATCCCTAGTAAAACTTATACAATCTCCTGTTTCAGAATTTATTAATTCTATATTTCCATCATTTCCAATGTCATAGGACTCATCTATATCTGTAATTTCAATGTTGAAAGGACTACTACTTACCTCTGCAACAGTTATTACTGGACTTAAAGTCATTCCTGTATATAACATGGAAATATCATTACTATTGGTGGTTTTAACACTATAACTTGAAACATCAAGATTATTTTCTTGTTCTAATGATTCACTTTGTTCTACTTCACTTTTATTATTATCTTCTATATCATTACTACATGATATAAATAAAAATAGTGAAAATAATATACTAAATAAAATAATTAATCTCTTTTTCATTTGCAACCTTCCTTCTCTTTAGTTATTCTTCTGTACTAACAAGGTTCTTAATAGATAAGTCCAAACCTTTTTCGTCTATAGATACCTTTCTATCTTGGACTATTATCCCATTCCTATCTACAAACATAATTCTTGGTAATGTATTTAAATTATACGCTTTATAAGCACTTAAATCATAATCATAATAAGTATCTAATGAAATATTATTAAACTTTAAGTATGTATTTGCTGTTTCCTTTGTTTCACGCTCTCCATCAGTGATATTAACAACAATGAATTCTACATCTTCTTTACAATACTTTTCTTTAGCAGCTTCAATTCTTATTAGGTTTTCTCTACAATCAATACACCATGATGCCCAAAAAACTATCACCATTGGTTTACTTCCAATATATTTTTCTATATTAACCTTTTCTTTATTTTCTGTATAAACAGTAAAATCTTTTGCTTTCATTTTAATATTTGCAGGAATATAATTATCAGGCTTTCTTTCAGATTCAATTTGTGACAATTTTTCTTCAGTACTCATATTATTTTTACTGCTTAAAATAGTGAAAATAATCATTCCTATTACAATCACTACAACTATGCCTAATATTCTTCTCTTGTTCATCATATGAATCTCCTCCTATAGTAATTATAAACCATATCAAATAAAAAATCTCTAGGAATAACCTAGAGACATATTCTTACCTTTTCAATTTTCTTATCAGACACTTCATCTATTTTAAAAACAATATTGTTATACTTTATTTCTTTTTCTTCATCTTCTAAAGGAATTTTTCCAATTAAGTTAATTAAAAATCCATTTAAAGTATCTAACTCATCAGACTTTACATCAAGGTTTAAATTTTCATTTAATTCATCTAATTGAGTAGTACCATCTACTAAATAACAATTCTCTCCAACTTTTCTTATTCCAAACTCCTCTTCATCATCCTCATCATTTATATCTCCAACAATTTCTTCAACTAAATCTTCAACAGTTATGATACCTGAGAATCCACCATACTCATCTACAATTATTGCTATATGACGTTTAATGTCCTGTAAGTCTCTAAATAAATGTCTAATTGGCTTACACTCTGGCACAAAATAAGGCTCTTGCAATATATCCTGTATATTTACATTTTCAAATCCCTTATTTCTAGCTTCTATCATAAAGTCTTTCATATATAATACTCCAATGATATTATCAATTTCATCTTTATAAACAGGTATTCTAGCAAATCTCTTTTGTAAAAGCTCGTCCAAATATTCTTCAAGAGGTTCATTTACATCTATACAATATACCTCTGTTCTTGGTGTCATAACCTTTTCAGCTATTTTGTCATCAAATTCAAACACACTTTCTATCATTTCTTTTTCGCTTTCATCAATTGCACCATGTTCTTCTCCTGTTTCTACAAGAGACTTAATTTCTTCCTTTGTTACTCTTTCCTCTGAGTCATCACTATCCAATCCAAACAGCTTTACTAAAATATTTGTTGATACTGACAGTATCTTAACAAAAGGTGCTGCTATCTTAGAAATAAAAAGAATAGGATTTACAACTAGCATAGAAAGCTTGTCTGCTTTTTTTATAGCTAATCTCTTAGGGAAAAGTTCACCAAATACAAGTGTGAAATAAGATAAAATTATTGTTACACCTACAAAAGATATTTGTTCACCATAAGGTATATTCATGTCTGTTAACATCTTACCTACTACTGTTGAAATACCTGTTGCTGCAGATGCACTGGCAAAAAATCCAGATAGTGTTATAGCAACTTGAATTGTAGACAAGAACTTTGTTGGTTCCTCTACTAATTTGCATATTGTGCTAGCCTTTTTATTACCTTCATTAGCTAACATTTTCATTTTTGTTTTATTAATTGATACAATTGCCATCTCTGCTGCTGCAAAGAAAGCATTTACTGCTGTTAATACTACTAACAATATGAGCTGTCCAGCAATATTAGCAGGGTCGGGATCACTTTCCATATTCCATTTCTCCTTTTTTAATATAGTGATTAAATCTTATCATGAATCATAAATATTATCAAATATTGTAAATCTTATAAAAAAGATTAAAACTCCTCAAAAATAAAGTTTATATTAAAAAATAACTTAATTCCTCGCTATATCAACCTATTTCTATATAAGTCAATCTGCTAATGGAGACTTTTCTTTTTGCTTTTACTTACAATATATTATACTAACTTTATCATCTCAATTCTCTTACTCTTCTACGTATTTATTTATATTAAATAAATAATATTAAATTCTCATTCTCAACTTTTTTAATATTAAAGTTGTCCTCAATCTTTTTAAGATATATTTTCTTAAAAATAAAAAAGACTATCCTTATAAACTTGGATAATCTTTTATATGTGGCTAGGGTAGTCGGATTCGAACCGACCATACTCAGAGTCAGAATCTGATGCCTTACCACTTGGCTATACCCCATTAACAATATTATTATAGCACATTCTTATATTTTTTCTATATTTTTCTTTAATAGTTGTAATATAGATAATAAAGTTATTATGAATATAAAAATACTTTCTGTTAGATCAACAAAGTTTTGTAGAATATTGACGAATACATTGTTATACTGTATACTTCTAAATCGTAGGATACCTTTAAACTAGTCCCGTGAGACTAATAAGGAAGTATTATTTTTTATGTATTTTATACGCCTTAGTATCTTAATTGGTATTAGGGCGTTTTTTATATCTGGTATCCTATATATTCAGAATTATTATGGAGGATACTATGAAGAATCAAAATTCAAACAAACTAGCTATTCAAATGGCAATATCATTAATTCTAGGCCTAATTGCTGGAACAGGATTTATATTATTAAGAGAAAATTTATTAAATAATGGAAACGTTGGTTTATGGACAAGTATAAATAACTTATTATTCCAAGATATATCTGCTGAAGGAGCTCAAAATGCTCTAGGATTATTCTATATAGCAGGACAACTATTTGTAAACTCATTACAACTTGTAATTGTACCAATGGTATTTACTTCAATAGCTTTAGCTATGTGTAAAGTAAGTGATACTAAAAAACTTGGTCGTATTTCTTATAAGACAATATTAGGATTCTTAGTTACATCATTATTTGCTCTTATATTAGCTGGAATCTTTGGATTTACTGCAAATAAGATGGGATTATTTAATGTAAGTATAGATAACTTAACTTCTCAAGCTGGAAGCGCTGGTTCTAATCCGTTATTAGTTATAGTAAAAGCTATACCAAATAACATAGCTGCAACTTTCACTCAAAATGGTAGTATCTTAGCTGTTGTTTTCTTAGCCGTAGTTACTGGTCTTTGCATAAACCACTTAGGTGATCAAATTCAAGTATTAAAGAAATTACTAGAAGATGTTAATAACATAATCACTGTTTTCTTAAGCTTCGTTATTACTAAGTTTGGACCTGTTGCTATATTCGTGCTTATAACTAGAACATTTGCAATCTATGGAATAGAACACTTAAAACCTGCTCTAGCTTATGTAATAACAACTGTAATAGCATTATTACTATTCTTAATATTTGGTTATGCTGCTTTCGTTGGAATAGCTGCCAAGTTAAATCCAATAACTTTTGTTAAGAAGATTTCTAAGGTTGCTTTATTTGGATTTTCAACATCTTCATCAGCTGCAACTTTACCTCTTAACACAAAGACAACTGTTGATGAATTAGGTGTTAGTAATGAAATTGCTTCATTTACACTACCTCTAGGAATGACTATAAACATGAACGGAACTGCAATAATGCAAATTATAGCTGCCATATTTATAGCATCAAGTGCTGGATATGAAATAAGTATTGGAAACATAATTGTTATAGGGTTACTTGCTCTTATAGCTTCAGTAGGTACACCTGCCGCCCCTGGTGCTGGTGCAATAATACTATTCACAGTTCTTACTGGAATGGGATATAACAATGATGCTGCATTACTTGCATACTCATTAATCTTAGCAATAAACAGACCAGTAGAAATGTTAGTAACATCACTAAACGTTGTTGGTGACTCTGCTACAGCAGTATTTGTTGCTAAATCAGAAGGAATGTTAGACGAAGAAAAATATAATGCAATTTAATAAAAAGTCCTGCATTAACAGGACTTTTTGCTTTAAGAAAATTAATATTAATAATAACTCTAATAAATAGAAGAATCTCTTCATTCCAAAGAAGAGATTCTTCTATTTTATATAACTCCAAGTTTATTGACCGCTTAGTCTATTTATGATATTATAATTATGAACCAGTTGGTCAATAACTTAATGGAGGTCTTATTTTGAAAAAGTCAGAGAAAACAGAATTAACTAGAAAAAAAATCTTAATGGCCGCAATAACTGAATTTGGTACTAATGGATATGATAGCTCAAAACTTAATAATCTTTGCAATGATAATGGAATATCTAAAGGACTAATTTATCACAACTTTAATAATAAAGATGATATTTATCTTAATTGTGTTGATTATTCTATTCATTCCTTTATTGATTTTATGAAATCCCAAAAGGTAGGAAGCGACTTACAAAAATATATGAATTTACGTTTTAATTTCTTTGAAGAAAATCCTTTAATTTGCCGTATATTTTTCGAAGCCATATTACAACCACCAAAACATCTAATATGCGATATTAATGAAATAAAAAAAGATTTAGATAAAATGAACAAGGAAATATATATGTCTGCTTTAAACAAACTAAATTTACGTGATGGAGTTAGCCAAGAAGAGGCTATTGAATATTACAGTATAATGCAAGAAATGTTTAACGGATACTTTAGTAGTTCTGCATATTCAAATACAGCTTTTTCAACTGTAGTTAACGAACATGAAGTAAAACTTTCTAAAATATTCGATTTTATGTTATATGGTATTGCTAAGGAGGTAACAAATAAATGATATCTTTAATTTTAAGACTTGTTATTACAATTATAATTGCTTTCTTTATAGGAAAATTGGTGTCTAAATTTAAGCTTCCTGCTATTCTTGGTTGGCTTATAACAGGAATGATTTTGGGACCACATGCTCTATCAATAGTTAATGAAACTTTACTTGATGCTAACTGGTACAATACTTTTATACATGTCCTAGAATGTGCTGTTGGTTTATTAATAGGTACAGAACTTGTATGGAATAAAATCAAAAAAACAGGCAAACAAATTGTTATTACAACACTTACACAATCTTTAGGTACCTTTATTTTAGTTTCTCTTGCATTTGGAGTAATATTCTATTTCACAGGAATCCCTATATATCTGGGAATAATTTTTGGGGGTATTGCACTAGCTACCGCTCCTGCTCCTGCGCTATCTATAGTTAGAGAATTTAAAACAGATGGTCCTGTAACAAAGACTCTAATCCCAATGGCTGCTCTAGATGATATTGTTGCTGTTATTGTATTCTTTTCTTCAATATCAATTATTTCTGCAGGACTTTCTGAGCAAAAGCTTCCAGCATATATGATAGCTCTTGTCATATTACTACCTCTTATAATAGGAGTAGCAACTGGACTACTTGCTGGAATAGTTCTAAAAAAAGAAAGAAATAAAAAAGAAACCCTTGCTCTATTGATTATAATGATTATTTTTGCATCTGCCATTGGATTCTTTTTCAATAACTATGTTATGCCAAAACCAGTACTAAACTTTATGCTTATAGGTATGGCTTTTTCTGCAACATTTTCTAACATGATATCTGAGAAACGCTTAGAAGAAATTATGAATAACTTTAATCCTATATTAGGATTTTCTATGATCGTTGTAATTTTAAATCTTGGAGCACCACTTAATTATCATCTAATTTTAAATGCTGGCCTTTATACTGCTATTTATATAATCATAAGAGCTTTAGGTAAATACTTTGGCGCATATTTTGGTGCTAGTATAACTAAATCTCCTGAAACAGTTAAAAAGTATTTAGGGTTAACATTACTTCCTCACTCAGGAGTTTCTTTAGTTTTTACAGGAATAACTGTATCTGTTTTAAGTAATCCAGCTCCTGAATGTGCACAAATTATTCAAGGCACTATTGCTGCAGCTGCTGTAATAAATGAAATAATTGCTGTTATAATAGCTAAAAAAGGTTTTGAATTGGCAGGAGAATTTAATAAAAACTGTAATATTCAAAATGATAATTCAGATAACTTAATAGCAAATTAATAATAAAAAGGAGCTATTTTATAGCTCCTTTTTATACAGTTTGTTGAAAAACCCCCTGTTAAAAACAGAGGGTTTTTCTTGCATAATTGTAGGTATAAATTAATGAAAAATTG
>OIFK01000030.1_pt1 | contig 138785 bp, 108 predicted proteins | sample 1582071 | NCBI WGS metagenome assembly OIFK01 (sample SAMN07501052, study PRJEB24779) | human gut metagenome | isolation source: stool | host: human infant | place: USA: Pittsburgh, PA | reverse complement strand
CTGGAGCCGAACGCGATCTACTTCGTCCGGCGCAGCACCGGCTACGACCAGTTCGTCACCAACGGCGCGGGCGTGGTAGTGGCCTATCCGATGAACGTGCGTATCCCCGCGGCCGTTCCTGGGTATCTCGCCGATGGCTCCATACTGCGGCTCACAATGAACCCTGACGGCCAACTGCCGGCGTACACTGCCGGCGGCGCAACTCTCAACCTGCAGGTGCTTTTCAATGGCTGATGTACGCCCGACGAAACTCCAGGCCGACGGAAACGGCTACGGCAGTCTCCGCGAGTTCGCCGACGGTGACACTGTGCCGGTAGCGCTTGGCGGCACCGGCGCTGCAACCGCCGCCGGCGCTCGAGCATCTCTTTCGGCTCTGGGAAATGACGACTACCCGAACATGCCGTTTATGAACGTGATGCCCGACGCCGGACGCTATGCAGGTCTGGTCAACCCGCTCGCTACGACGTTCACCTCCGCTTATTCAAACAGCGCATTCAGTTCTGGATGGAATGGCGCAACGTTTACCGACGGCGGAAAGTTCACGTTCAACAACAGCACGAACGGCGGTAGTGCTGCCGCCCTTAATCAGCGAGTACAGGATCTGATGGCGGCGATGGGCCGCGTCGGAAACTCCGCACGGTATGGTGTCGAGTTTTTCGCATCTCTGATGACAGCCGGAACACAGACAACAACAGGTTCGGCGGGAGCCGACGGTGCGATCCGCTATCTGGCGATGACCAATAACAACCGAGCGATATTCTGTTCGAACAGATGGGGCACGGCTGCCGCATGGGTGCGCGTTGAGAGCGGCACTATGCATGTTGGCCCCACTGGTGCGCCTGCGATCTTCCTCTGGGTCAATGGCGTTAAGCAGTCGCCTGGCTACGTCATCACCCCGGCCATGGGCTGGGTGCATATACGCGTAGCGATTAAAGAGGGTCTCGGCTACAACAACGGATTCCCCTACTTCTATACCACCACCAGAGCAGTTGTAGCGATGGCGTGCCCCGCCTGGTTCAGCGGCCTCGTAGACACTGGAATCCACTCTGCGCCAATCCTAACGATCAACTCTGCGAGTTCAGCGACATGAGCAAACGACTGCTTCTTGATGGCGTTTTCTTTTCTGAAAACTGGAGCGGCACCCTGGACGCCGCGGCGGCGCTTGCAGGCGTCGACGTGTCCCGTCTTGCATTTCACCCGGTCGACCAACTAGAAGAAGTTCGCGAGCTGCGAAGAGAGGCGTATCGACGAGAGTCGGACCCAATCCGACTTGAGGAGGAGTTTGACGCTCGCCGTGCTGGTCGTGCGCCGGACTACTCGGCGTATGACGCCAAAGTCGAGGAGATCAAGGCGCGCTTCCCGCTGCCGTAGCCTCTATTGGTCCTTGGCACACTGTGCTTTTGTCGGATCTTTTTCTTCGCAGAACCAGCCTGTCGGCTTAAAGGACACTCGCCATAGTGCTTCGGACTCGCTCTTGCCACCGTAGAACCCTGACAGGTAGAAGCCTCCCTGCGGAGCAGGCACGTCCGCGATGGAGCCATTGGAGAGGAATCTGACACAGCCTGAGTTTAGCCTTGACTGCCAGGGGCCAACAGGATGAACCTCTTTGTAGCTAGTTTCCCGATACAGAACGGCATTCTTTTTTACGTCGCGAACGAGATAGCCCTCACCCCATCCGCCGCTCTCTCCGCAGAGATCAACGTTAGCCATGTTTGCCAGCGCGTATGAGCGCGCGTATACCAAAACTTTGACGAATCCATCCTTTCCGCCCAGGTTCCGATTCTTGTCCGCCAGTGTCGCCCACGAACTTACTCCCCACGCAATTACGGTTGCTGCGATAACCAGCACGAACAGAAGCTCTACAAGCGTGACGCCACGCTGAGCTTGATTTATGCGAATCATGGAGATCTCCTTTTCTGGGTTGACTTTAGCATTCCTGGGCTGCTGTCAGATAAGCCCGTAATCGTGATGAGTCTCCAGTCACATTCCGTGTCTGTTGGGGGTATCTTTTGTGGTCGCGAACTGTTGATGTGACGGATGTCTGCAGCCGTACGCTACTTGCCGAGCGCTGGCAGAGGATCGGGTTGAAGCCCAACTGCTGGCGGCCAACAGGGCCTGTCAGAATTAGGAGTAGACTACGGCCTTTTCCTACGGAGCATGGCGATGCTGGTTATTCGATTGGCAGGGAAGTGGACGCTGAAGCTTGATCGGAAGGTGAACGATGCGAATCGGGCGGGGGTTTGGTCGTTCCATTGCTCCGAGAGCACTTTCGTGCCTGGAATGGATAGCTTGCTGCGGCATGCTGCCATTCGTCCGGCTGAGCCGGCAGAAGGGAAGAGCACCGAGGTAGAGGTAGCCATCTGTCGGCCTGGTGATCCGGAGGAGAAGTGGATTCCGGTTGGGAAGGGCTTGGCGGTCTACGAGGCTGAGCGGTAGCCATCTTACGGATTGCTTATGCGGAATCTGCACATATAGCGTGCCGCTCTTCTTGCTGACGAACTAGCGGGCAAGGCTTCCAATACTCTGCGTTGCGACCCCGGACTAAGCGGCTCTAATGGTCGCCATGTAGGGGTTAAGTTTTGGAAGCCTCTCCCGCGAAGCCCAGTGGTAATGGGGGTTCTTGCGTGCTGTTTCGCCTACTGCTGCATCATTGGCGTGTGCTGAGAGAGGTCGGTCATACGGGCCTTCGGAAGCGGGCTTTGGACGGTGCAAAAGAGGGCAATGTTAACCCGATTCACCGGCCTGTGTCGGGTCCGTTCGGAACCGGCGCGGACCCTCAGGTCCGCGCCTGTGCGGGCTGCTTTCAGCGTGCCGCGGTATAGCTGGCGCCGAGCTTCTGCCGACCGTCGGGCAGGTTGATCTGCGCCGGGTCGAGACGCCAGACCCGCGCCGCGGCGATGTCACCGAGGAGCAGGCTGTAGGTCGGGTCGAACGAAGTGCTGGAGAAGATCAGGTAGTCCTCGTTCACCGGCGCGGCATCGGAATTGTCGCCCTGGCAGTGGTTGAGCGGCAGGATCGCCGGGGTGCCGGGCGGGCTGTTGGGTACGACCATGGCCAACTGGTCGTTGCCGGCCGGCTGGGTACGCGAGAGGAAGTAGGCGGTGTAGTCGCGTACCACCGGGTAATAGTCGCGGCCCCCCGCGGCCGGGGTGGCGAGGGGGCTGACCTGGCCGTTCTCCAGGTTCCTGCGCACCACCCGCAGGCTGTCGCCGGCTCCTGTCGCGTAGACCACGTACTTGCCTGAGGGGGTGAGGAACGGCATCGACTCCTCGGTGCTCCAGCCGTCGCTGGTCACGGCTTTCCAGGCGCTCACGCCGACGCTGCCATCGCCATTGAAGACCAGGGTGGCGAGGCGGATGTCGCCCTCGTGCTTGAGCACGACCTGGCGGCCATCGAAGGAGAACTTCGGGTCCTCGTTGCGACCGCCGATGGCCGCGGTCAGGTTGCTCGGCGCCTGGGTACCGCCGATGGCCCAGGCGAACACGTGCCAGGCGCCATTCTGGCGGCCCATGAAGGTCAGGTAGCGGCCGTCCGGGGAGAAATGCGCATTCATCGGGTCCTCGATGTTCCAGCCGGGCTGGTTGAGCTGGCGGGTGCTCTTGCTCTTGAAATCGTGCAGGTAGAGGTTCGAGGAGCCGTCCCCGTACTCCATATAGCTGTGGTAGACCAGGCGCCCGCCGAGCGCGGGCAGGCTGCTGGCGGGTTGCAGGGCCAGGTTGGCGGTGCAGGCCGCATGGGCGGGGAGGCTGGCTACGGGGGAGAGGAGCAGGGCGAGGGAGAGCAGAGAGACCTTGAGTGGCGCGATGTTCATGGGGTGCCTTTCCTTGGACGGTGATGGAACACGCATGTTCGCGCATTCGCTGCCTTCGCGCGGTTGCGCTTGTCCGAAAGCTGCTTCTGAATGGAAAAGCCGATGGTGTAGGGTAGTCCCTTTCCGTTTCTACCCTGGAGAACAGTGATGACCCTGATGGAGTCCGACCTGACCGCACTGGCCGCCCGCCTCGGCGAAAGCCTTCGTTACCTGGGCGAGCAGGTCAGCACGGCGGAATCCTGCACCGGTGGCGGCATCGCCGAGGCGATCACCCGCATCCCGGGGAGTTCGGGCTGGTTCGAGGCTGGCTACGTGACCTACTCGAACCGCCAGAAGACCCTCCAGCTGGAGGTGCCCGAGTCGCTGTTCCCGGCAGTCGGCGCGGTCAGCCGGGAAGTGGTCGAGGCCATGGTGCGCGGCGCCCAGCGGCACAGCGGGGCGCGTTTCGCGGTGGCGGTGAGCGGTGTCGCCGGGCCCGACGGCGGCTCGCCGGAAAAGCCGGTAGGCACGGTCTGGCTGGCCTGGGCCGACGGCGAGCGGCTGGTCAGTGAGCGCTGCCAGTTCAACGGCGACCGCGACGCCGTGCGCCGGCAGACGGTGGCGACCGCGCTGACCGGCCTGCTGCGCATGAGCAACGGCGAGAACCCGGGCTAGCCGCGCCTGCGGGCAACCGTTCGGAACATTCTTCCCGTCGGGGGTAGGCGAGCGACTTGCCCTGTGGAATAATACTGTCTACTTATACAGTTGTTCGTGGCCGTCCGGCCGCCCTGACTTCGCGAGGACTTCAATGGACGAGAACAAGAAGCGCGCCCTGGCCGCGGCCCTGGGACAGATCGAACGCCAATTCGGCAAAGGCGCGGTCATGCGCATGGGCGACCATGAGCGCCAGGCGATCCCGGCCATCTCCACCGGCTCCCTGGGCCTGGACATCGCCCTCGGCATCGGCGGCCTGCCCAAGGGCCGGATCGTCGAGATCTACGGTCCGGAATCCTCGGGCAAGACCACCCTGACCCTCTCGGTGATCGCCGAGGCCCAGAAACAGGGCGCCACCTGTGCCTTCGTCGACGCCGAGCACGCGCTCGATCCCGACTATGCCGGCAAGCTGGGCGTCAACGTCGACGACCTGCTGGTCTCCCAGCCGGACACCGGCGAGCAGGCCCTGGAAATCACCGACATGCTGGTGCGCTCCAACGCGGTCGACGTGATCATCGTCGACTCCGTGGCCGCGCTGGTACCCAAGGCCGAGATCGAAGGCGAGATGGGCGACGCCCACGTCGGCCTGCAGGCACGCCTGATGTCCCAGGCGCTGCGCAAGATCACCGGCAATATCAAGAACGCCAACTGCCTGGTCATCTTCATCAACCAGATCCGCATGAAGATCGGCGTCATGTTCGGCAACCCGGAAACCACCACCGGCGGTAACGCACTGAAGTTCTACGCCTCGGTCCGCCTGGACATCCGTCGTACCGGCGCGGTGAAGGAAGGCGACGAGGTGGTGGGTAGCGAAACCCGCGTCAAGGTGGTGAAGAACAAGGTTTCCCCGCCGTTCCGCCAGGCCGAGTTCCAGATCCTCTACGGCAAGGGCATCTACCGTACCGGCGAGATCATCGACCTGGGCGTGCAATTGGGCCTGGTCGAGAAGTCCGGCGCCTGGTACAGCTACCAGGGCAGCAAGATCGGCCAGGGCAAGGCGAACGCCGCCAAGTACCTGGAAGACAATCCGGAAATCGGTTCGGTACTGGAGAAGACCATCCGCGACCAGCTGCTGGCCAAGAGCGGTCCGGTGAAGGCCGACGCCGAAGAAGTGGCTGACGCCGAAGCCGATTGAGGCCAATGGCGACCGTGCTCGATACGCCCGTCGCCGTGCGGCGGGCGGCCATGGATCTGCTGGCGCGCCGTGAGCACGGGCGCGCCGAGCTTTCCCGCAAGTTGCGCCAGCGTGGCGCGTCTGCCGAGTTGATCGACCCTGCCCTCGACCGCCTGGCCGAGGAAGGTCTGCTCGACGAATCCCGCTATCTCGAAAGCTTCATCGCCAGTCGCGCCCGTAGCGGCCATGGGCCGTTGCGCATCCGTGAGGAACTGGCGCAACGCGGTCTGCCGCGCGCCGATATCGAAAGGGCGCTGGGTGCCTGCGAGGTCGACTGGAGTGCGCAATTGCGCGAGGTCTGGCGCCGCAAGTTCGCCCGCCTGCCGCAGGACGCCAGGGAAAAGGCCCAGCAGGGCCGCTTCCTGGCGTACCGGGGTTACTCCATGGAGTCGATCAGCCGCCTGTTGAACAGTCGCAGCGACGATTGAGCGCGTGCCGGAGCGGCAGCTTCAGTCCCAGTTTTCCGGCAGGTTGATGTAGTCCAGCAATTCCCGCAGACGCCCCTGGTCGCGCCCGTTGAACACGAAGGCGAGGCGGGTCAGGTTGCGGAACTCCGGTTCGTCCTGTTCCTGCTCGCTGTAGGCCTGCTGCTGGAAGCCGCCGCTCAGGCAGAGGCTGGCGAAGTGTTCGTGCAGGTGCGCCAGCGCGGCTTCGTTCAGGGCGTGGTTCAGGCGAATCACGAACGTGCCTTTCAGCCAGCGGCTGGAGTGGAAGTTGCGGTAGAACTGGGCGATTTCCTTCACCGCGTCTTCGGCCGAATGCACCAGGCGCATCAGGCGCATGTCGGCCGGCAGGATATAGTGGTTCTCCAGCAACTGTTCCTGCATGAACTCCAGGGCGTGTTCCCAGTAGCGGCCGCCCGGCTGGTCGAGCAGCACGATCGGCACCAGCGGGCTCTTGCCGGTCTGCACCAGGGTCAGCACTTCCAGCGCCTCGTCGAGGGTGCCGAAGCCGCCGGGGCAGAGCACCAGGGCGTCGGCTTCCTTGACGAAGAACAGCTTACGCAGGAAGAAGAAGTGGAACGACAGCAGGTTGCCGCTGCCGTCCACCGTATGGTTGGCGTGCTGCTCGAAGGGCAGGGTGATGTTGAAGCCCAGGCTGTTCTCCAGCCCGGCGCCTTCGTGGGCGGCGGCCATGATGCCGCCGCCGGCGCCGGTGATCACCATCAGATCGTAGCGGGCCAGTTCCTCGCCCAGCTTGCGCGCCAGGGCATAGACCGGATGTTCGACCGGCGTGCGCGCCGAGCCGAACACGGTGACCTTGCGTCGCCGCTTGAACTGCTCGAGGACGCTGAAGGCATGCTCCATCTCGCGCAGGGTCTGCAGCATGATCTTGGCGTCCCAGCGGTTGCGGTCGGCCTGGGCCATGCGCGTCACGGTGAAGAGCATCTCGCGGTAGAGCGCGAGATTGGGGCTGTCGCCGGGAGCCGCAAGGGCCGCCAGTTCGTCGACCTTCCGCGCCAGGTCGGTGCCGCTGGTCTGGAAGTGCCGGGAAAGATAGTCATCGGCTTCGTAGGGCATTCGCATACTCCTTCTACAACCACCCTGGACAGGCGGTCATCCGCATACTGCCACGGACTGCGTGACAGTTGCGGACGGCGGCTCAGATCTCGATGCGTTCGCCGGGCTCGGGTATCTCGGCATCCCAGTCGAGGCGCTCGCGGATCGCGCCCCGCAACGCTTCCATCTTTTCCCGCTCGCCATGTATCAGGTATAGCGCGGGACGGTGGGCGAAGTGAGCGACCCAGTCGAGCAACTGCGATTGCCCGGCGTGGGCGGAGAAGCCGCCGAGGGTATGGATTTGCGCCTTGACCGCGATGCGCTGGTGGAACACGCGAACCGCGCTGGCGCCGTCGACGATGTTGCGGCCCAGGGTGCCGCGCGCCTGGAAGCCGGGGAATACCACATGGCATTCCGGGCGCCAGAGGTTGTGCTTGAAGTGATGGACGATACGGCCACCGGTGCACATGCCGCTGCCGGCGATGATGACCGCGCCGCTCTTGATCCGGTTGATCGCCATCGACTCGTCGGCGCTGCGGGTGACGCGAAGGACCGGCAGCCATTCCTCCAGGCGGGTGGTGCCGGTGCCGCGAATGTACTCGCGGTCGCGGTCGTCGAACTCGTTGCTGTGGCGCAGGTAGATGCCGTTGGCGCGGGCGGCCATCGGGCTGTCGAGGAACACCGCCTGTTGCGGCAGGCGGCCCTCCTGGTAGAAGCGGCCGAGGTAGTAGAGCAGGTCCTGGGTGCGGCCGACGGCGAACGACGGGATCAGCACGTTGCCGCCGTCGCGATGCGCCTGTTCGAGGATCGCCGCCAGTTCCTCCAGGGTTTCGTTGCTGTCGCGGTGATCGCGATCGCCGTAGGTGGACTCGAGCATCACCACGTCGGCCCGGCTCAGCGGCGAGGGCGCGCGCATCAACGGCGAGCAGGTGTTGCCGAGGTCGCCGGAAAACACCAGGCGGCGCGGTTGCACCTGGTCGTGGAACTGCACTTCGACGATCGACGAGCCGAGGATGTGGCCGGCGTTGTGAAAGGTCACCCGCACGCCACGAGCGACCGCCACCGTGCTGCCGAGGCTGATCGGCCGGCGCAGCTTGAGCGCGCGTTCGGTGTCGGCCTGGGTATACAGCGGCTTGATGCTCGGCTTGCCGATCCGGTTGCGCCAGCGGTTCTCCCACTCGGCGTCCTTTTCCTGGATGTGTGCGGAGTCCAGCAGCATGAGTTCGAGCAGTTCGCAGGTGGCCTCGGTGGCGAAGATCGGGCCCTTGAAGCCCTCGGCCGCCAGGCGCGGCAGCAGACCGCTGTGGTCCAGGTGGGCGTGGGAGATGACCACCGCGTCGATGCTCGCGGGATCGAAGGGGAAGGGCGCGCGGTTGCCGTTGTCGGCTTCGCGGCGCCCCTGGCGCATGCCGCATTCGAGCAGGACCTTCACGCCATCGAGGGTTTCCAGCAGATAACAGGAGCCAGTGACCTCCTGGGCGGCGCCTAGAAACGTCAGTGATGCCATCGAGCCTCCTCCGTCAGAGCTCTGTCGACACCCCGATACCTTTCGGGGATCGTGGAATGCCATGGAACCTTCGTACAGGGCCAGGGTGAACGAATCGGGGGCGGGGAGCTTGATGCAGGTCAGCGCCCTTTGCCGTGTGCTGCCTAGACTGCAAGGCACCACTAGGGAGGCTACCCACCATGAGTCAGATTCTGCCCAGTCAGGACGAGTTGCTTGCCCATGCGGCGGCCGAGCCGGCGTTTGCCGCGTGGCTGCAAGGCCATGGTCCGCTCCAGCATAGCGCAGAGACCCGCGCCGCCGTGTTCCGCACCGCTCATCAATTGGTCCAAGCCGGGCTGCAACCGGACCTGGCCAGCGTCTACCAGCTGTTCCGCGCCCTCGACCGGCTGACCGCCAGCGCCCTGCGCATCGTCGTGCACATGACCTACGCCCGGCGCATCCGCCTGGACGGCCAGCCCTTGCAGGCCGAGGATTTCAAGACACAGCCCGAGGGCCACACCGGCGGAGCCCTGAACATGGTCCCGGCCTACGCCGGCTATCTGGCACTCAACGTCCTGACCGGCAAGACTCGCGCCTGGCTGATGGGCCAGGGCCATTGCGTGGTCGCCATCGACGCGCTGAACGTCCTCACCGGCAACCTGCACCCGGAGCAGGAGCGCGCCTATGCCGACGGCGAGGAAGGGCTGAACCGCTTGCTGCAGGACTTCTACGGCTACGCCCAGGCCCCCAACGGCGCACCGGCGGCGCCACTGGGCAGCCACGTGAATCCGCATACCGCCGGCGGTATCGCCGAGGGCGGCTACCTCGGCTTCGCCGAATTGCAGTATGCGCACATGCCGCTGCCCGGCGAGACCCTGGTGGCGTTCCTCTCCGATGGTGCCGCCGAGGAACAGCGCGGCAGCGACTGGATTCCGCGCTGGTGGCGAGCCGAGGATTGCGGGGCGGCGCTGCCGGTGATGATCGCCAATGGCCGGCGCATCGAGCAGCGCACCGAACTGGGCACCCATGAGGGGCTGGAGGGCTTCAAGCTGCATCTGCGCCGCTGCGGCTTCGATCCGATCAGCTTCGATGGGCGCGACCCGGCCGCCTTCGTCTGTACGCTCTGGGAGATGGAACAGCGCCTGGAGCGGCGCGTGCAGGAGAAGAACAGCGGCATCCTCCGCTACCCGCTGCCGATTCCCTACGGCATCGCCGAGACGGTCAAGGGCTTCGGCTTCTATGGCGCCGGCAGCAACGCCGCGCACAACCTGCCGCTGCCGGGCAATCCGCATAACGACGAACAGGCCCGGCAACTGTTCAACCAGCATGCAAACGAACTCTGGGTCGAGCCTGAGGCTCTCGAATTGGCCCGCCGGCTGTTCGCCGAGCAGCGCGGCGAGCGTCCCCTCGAACGGGACAACCCGCTGGCCCTGCGCCATCCCATCGAACCGATCATCCCGCCGCTGCGCTATCGCGACGATCCCTGCTCGCCGATGGCCGCGCTGGACCGCTTCTATACCGAACTGGTGGAGGCCAACCCCGACCTGCGCGCCCGGGTCGGCAATCCCGACGAATTGGCCAGCAACCGCCTCGGCGGCGTGCTCAAGGCGCTCAAGCATCGGGTCAGCGAGCCGGAGAGCGAACTGGAATCGGTGAGCGGTCGGGTCATCACCGCGCTCAACGAGGAGGCGGTGGTGTCCGCCTGCCTGGCCAACCAGGGCGGACTCAACCTGGTTGCCAGCTACGAGGCGTTCTGCGTGAAGATGCTCGGCGCGGTGCGCCAGACCCTGATCTTCGCCCGCCAGCAGAAGGAAGTCGGGCGTCCGGCCGGCTGGCTGGGCTGGCCGCTGGTCGCTACTTCGCATACCTGGGAGAATGGCAAGAACCAGCAGTCGCACCAGGACACCACCTTCTGCGAGGCCCTGCTTGGCGAGATGAGTGACATGGTCCGGGTGCTCTTCCCGGCCGATCACAACAGCGCCCTGGCGCTGCTACCGACGATCTACCGCAGCCGGGGGCAACTGGCCTGCCTGGTGATCCCCAAGCGCGACCGGCCGATGGTGTTCGACGCCGTCCAGGCCGAGCGCCTGGCCCGCGACGGCGCGATCCTGGTCGAGGAGCGCTGCGGCTCCGATCCACTGCTGCTGATCGCCAACGGCAGCTACCAGCTCGAACAGATGCGCCGCGCCGCGCAGCGTCTGGCCGAGGCCGGGCAGGCCTACCGGCTGGTCTACCTGCAGGAGCCGGGACGCTTCCGCGCGCCGCGCGATCGCTGGGAGGTCGAGGCGGTGGCCGACGAGGCGTTGGTGGAACGACTGTTCCCGGATAGCCATGAGCGCCGCGTGCTACTCACCCATATGCGCGCGGAAGTGGCGCGCGGTCATCTTTGGCCGATCCTGCCGGATGCCCGGCGCACCTCGGTACTCGGCTATCGCAACCGCGGCGGCACCCTCGACGAGGCGGGCATGCAGTTCGCCAACCGCGCCTGCTGGGGCAACGTGCTGGCGGCTTGCGCCCGCTTGATGGAGGTGCCGCGCACCGCGCTGCTAACCCCGGAGGAGGCGGCGGCGGTGGCCGGCAAGGGCGATCCGGCGTTGTTGCGCTGAGTTCGGCTGCGTATCGGCGGATAGCGTCTGTGGCGTTATTCGCCCTGCCGAACGGGGGCGGGTGTCTGGCGAAGGCAGGGTGTGGGCGGGGTATCGGCGGATAGCGTCGGCGACGTCATTCGCCTACGGAGCGGGGGGACGAAGCGGCTTGAGCAGCCCGTCCAGCCCGTCGATCTTCAGCTCCAGGGTCAACTGCATCAGCCGCCCGAGTTCACCGGGCGGGAAGCCTTTCTTGTAGAACCACAGCAGGTACTCCTCCGGCAGGTCGACCAGCATCCGTCCCTGGTACTTGCCGAACGGCATCGGCGTTCTGGCGATCTTCAGCAGATGCTGCTTGTCCAGCATGGCGACCGCGCGGCGCGCTTACTTCTTGCCCTGGATGCGGCAACTGCCGGCATCGAAGCGTTCGGTGGCGACCGGCTGGTTGGTCTTGTACTCGGTGAAGCTGTAGGTGAGGATCGCGCCGCGGGCGAGCAACTGGCGATAGCCGGTGTTGCTGCACACGCTATCGCCGAGCTGGCTGCGCACGCTGTCCGGGTTGGAGCGCATGCGCTCGGCGTGGCTGGCGCGTACGCTGAGGTGATTGATCAACTGGTTGCCTTCGACGGTGTAGCCCTGGTCGAGGATGTCTTCGTTGATGGCGCGGGGAGTGCCTACGCTGCTTTCCTTGGCCACTTTCTCCAGCATCTTGCTCAGTTCGAAATCCTTGAGCGAGGCGGCATGGGCGGCGGTGGGCAGGACGAAACAAAGGGCAAGGGCCATGAAGCGCGACATCGAAGATCTCCTGGGGCAATAAGCGGATTCGACCGATGGAGGGGGCGAATTGTTTCCGTCGGCCCATTCCCGGGACGGACGGTGGCGAATGGGCGCCATGTTACCGCGTTCGGGGCGGGGCACGGAAACGCAAAAGGGCGACCGAGGGTCGCCCTTTCGTCGATAGCGGTGCGGATCAGCGCAGCTTGATCTCGGTCCAGAGCTTGTTCAGGGCGCGTCGCTGGCGCGAGTTCAGGTCCTTCAGCGGCTCCAGCCTGGCCTGGGTGGTGGCGTCCGGGAACAGGGCGGCGAGCGTCTTGATTTCCGGCCTGATGAAGGGCAGGGCGGCGGCGTTGGGCGTGCCGGTACCGATCTGGTTGGTCAGCTCGGAAGCGTTCCGACCGTCGAGCATGAAGTCGATGAAGCGGTAGGCCAGGTCGGGGTTCTTCGAGCCCTTGTGGATCACCATGTTGTCGATGGCCAGTACCGCGCCCTGGCGGGGCAGGGCGAAGTCGACCTTGAAGGCGCGGCCGGCAGCCTCCGCGTCGGCCCTGGCCTGGTACATGTCGCTGGAGTAGCCATGGGCGACCCAGATGTTGCCCAGGGTCAGCTCCTTGATATAGCTCGACGAGTTGAACGCGGCCCAGTACGGCTTGGCCGCGAGGATCAGCGCCTGGGCTTCCTTCCAGTGCTGCGGGTCGGTGTCGTTGGCGGAGTGGCCGAGGTACTTCAGGGCGGCGCCGAACAGTTCCTGCGGGTCGTCCATCACCGTGACCCTGCCCTTGATCTTCTCCAGGACCGCCGGGTCGAAGATCACCGACCAGTCGGCGGGGTCGATGCCCAGTTTGTCCAGCTCGGTCTTGTTGTAGCCGACCAGGGTGGTGGTGAAGGCGTAGGGCAGGGAATAGCGGTTGCCCTTGTCGAAATCCTTGTCGAGGTAGCCCGCGGCCTCGTTGCTCAGGTTCGCCAGACGACTCTTGTCCAGCTCCAGCAGGTCGCCCTTGCGGATCAGCGCCTCGACCGCGTTCTGGGTCGGGATGATCACGTCGTAGCCGCTGGCCCCGGCGGCCAGCTTGGCCATCATTTCCTCGGTGCCGGAATAGAACTCCTGCACCAGCTCGCAGCCACATTGCTGCTCGAAGCGTTTCACTGTGTCCTCGGCGATGTAGTCATTCCAGTTGAACAGATACAGCTTCTCGGCGGCGGTGGCCTGGGCGGCTCCTGCCATGAGGGTTGCGACGAGCAACAGCTTTTTCATCATGGTTCCTTGTTACGGGGTGGCAGGGCTCCGGAAACCGGAGCAGGGCAAGGCCGCGGGCCTCTCCGGGAGGCCCGCGGGTTTCGGCGGATCAATGGCCCTTGATGGCGCTGGGGGAGAGTTTCGAGGCGATCACGATCAGCACCAGGGTGAGCAGCATCAGCAGGGTGGAGACGGCGTTCACTTCGGGCGTCACGGCGATCTTGATCATGGTGTAGATCTGCGTCGGCAGGGTGGCGAAGCCGCCGCCGGCGGTGAAGAAGGTGATCACGAAGTCGTCGATGGACAGGGTGAAGGCCATCAGCGCGCCGGCGACGATGCCCGGCATGATCAGCGGCAGGGTCACCAGGCGGAAGCTCTGCCAGGGCGTGGCACCGAGGTCGCGGGCCGCCTCGGTGAGGCTTTCGTCCATGCCCGACATGCGCGCCTGCACCACCAGGGCGACGAAGCCGACCGAGAAGGTGATGTGCGCGAGGGTCACCGAGAGCATGCCCAGGCTCATGTTCAGGCCGATGAAGAAGATCACCAGCGAGACTCCCATCAGGAGTTCCGGAATGGCGATTGGGGTCAGCACCAGCAGGGGCAGCACGCGCAGCTTGAAGCGATGCAGGGCGACCCCGGCGAGGGTGCCGAGCAGGGTCGCCACGCTGGCCGAAACCAGCGCGATGACCAGCGAGTTGGCGGCGGCCTGGAGCATGTCGCGGTTGCCGAACAGCTTGCGGTACCAGTCCAGGGTGAAGCCCACCCACTCGGCGTTCAGCCGCGAGTCGTTGAAGGAGTACAGCACCACGATCACCAGCGGTACGTAGAGGAACAGGTACACCAGCGCGGTGGCGCTCCAGAGCAGGTAGGGCCTACGCATGGGCGCCTCCCTTGCGGGCGCGCGCGGCGCCCATGCCGAGGGCGACCAGCAGCAGGATGCAGCCGGTCAGGGCGATCGACAGCGCGCTGCCGAACGGCCAGTCGCGGGAGTCGAGGAACTGGCTCTTGATCAGGTTGCCGATCATGATGCCGTCGGTACCGCCGACCAGGTCGGGGATGGCGAACATTCCCAGCACCGGGATGAATACCAGTGCCGCGCCGGCGGCCACGCCCGGCAGCGAGAGCGGGAAGGTCACCCGCCAGAAGCGTTGCCAACGACCGGCGCCGAGGTCCTGGGCGGCGTCCAGCAGGGCCGGGTCGTGTTTCTCCAGGTTGGCGTAGAGCGGCAGGATCATGAACGGCAGGTGCACGTAGACCATGCACAGGATCACCGCGAACGGGGTGAACATCAGGCTGATCGGCTGCGCGCCGAACAGGTCCAGCGCGGCGTTGATCCCGCGGGTCAGGGCACCGGACGGCGAGAGGATGATCATCCAGGCGTAGACGCGTACCAGCAGGTTGCTCCAGAACGGCAGGATCACCAGCAGGATCAGCAGGTTGCGCCACTTCGCCGGGGCCCGGGCGAGGGTGGTCGCCACCGGGTAGGCGAGCAGCAGGCAGGCCAGGGTGGTGACCAGGGCGTAGCCGAAGGATTTGACGAACAGTTGCAGGTACACCCAGCTCTCGGTGAGCCGGGTGTAGTTCTCCACGCTGAGGTCGTAGACGGTCTGCCCGTCCTCGCTGTACATCCAGGGCGCCAGGCCGCCGTAGTCGCCGGGAAAGCGGAACGAGGCGAACAGCATGATCAGCGCCGGAACCAGGAAGAAGAACAGCAGATACGCTTGCGGCGGCCAGACCAGCAGCCACTTGCCGAGGTTCTTTCTCATCGTCTCAGGCCCTGACCAGGTGGCCGGCATCGAAGCGCCAGGCGGCTTCCACCGCGTCGCCCACCTCGAAGAACTTGGTCCGGCCGGGCGTGGCGTTGGGCAGCAGGGTTTCCAGGCGCTCGCCGTTCTCCAGCTCGACGATGTACAGGGTCACGTCGCCCAGGTAGAGCAGTTCGGCGACGCGGCCGCGGAAGTGCACCTCGTTGCTGTCGGCGGTGACGCTCTGCGCCAGGCGGATCTTCTCCGGCCGCAGGGTCAGCACGCAGGCCTCGCCGGGCTGGGCGTCGAAGGATTTCAGCGCCTGGACCTCGCCCAGGCCCCGGAGATCGATGCGCACGCGTTCGCCGTCGACCGCCTCGACTGTGGCGTCGAGCAGGTTGCACTGGCCGATGAAGTCGGCGACGAAACGACTGCGCGGGAAGCTGTAGATGGTTTCCGGGGCGTCCAGCTGCTCCACCCGGCCCTGGTTCATCACCGCGATGCGGTGCGACAGCGCCAGGGCTTCGCCCTGATCGTGGGTGACATAGACGAAGGTGATGCCGACGTCCTTCTGCAGGTTGATCAGTTCGATCTGCATTTCTTCGCGCAGCTTGGCGTCCAGCGCCGACAGCGGTTCGTCGAGCAGCAGCAGGCGCGGCCGGTTGACCAGCGCGCGGGCGATCGCCACGCGCTGGCGCTGGCCGCCGGAAAGCTGTGTCGGCATGCGCCCGCCCTTGTCCGCCAGGCGCACGTCCTTCAGGGCTTGTTCGACGCGGGCGTCGATCTCGCTCTTCGCCACTCCGGCCATCTTCAGCGGGAAGGCGATGTTCTGCGCCACGCTCATGTGCGGGAACAGCGCGTAGCTCTGGAACACCGTATGCACCGGGCGCTTCTCCGGCTCGACGCCGGCGAGGTCCTGGCCGTTGAGGCGGATCTCGCCGCTGTCCGGCTGGTCGAAGCCGGCGAGCATGCGCAGGAGGGTGGTCTTGCCGCACCCGGAAGGGCCGAGGAGGGTGAAGAATTCGCCGGTGTTGATCGTCAGGCTGACATTGTCGACGGCGGTGAAGTCGCCGAAGCGGCGGGTCACGTTGCGGATCTCGAGCAAGGGGGGCGTCACTCGTCTGGAGAGGCAGTAAGGTCAGCGGGCGGAGCCGGCTGCCCGGTGTCGAAAAAGGGGGCGGATTATAGGGATCGCATCCCGCTCTAACTAGACGTCTGAGGCCCCTGTGAAGAATTTTTTTTCGCGGCCTCGGAAGTTGTCCGACAAAGCAGGAGCCACGCGGGCTCTGATAGAATTTCGCGGTCGCTTTCCAGCCCGTTTCCTCGAGTCTTCGATGTTCCTTCGCCCGTCCTTTCCGTACCGGGATCCTGCCCGATGAGCCATGCCGTTTCCCGCTTGCGCCAGGAGCGCCTGGCGCGCAGCCTGAAACCCTTCGTCGCGCGCGGTTCGCGCATGCCGCGCTGCGAAGGCTGTCGGCTGCTGCCGAGCTATTGCATGTGCGCCTGGCGGCCGCGGGTCGAGGCGCGCGCCGGCATGTGCCTGGTCATGCACGACATCGAGGCGCTGAAACCGACCAACACCGGCTGGCTGATCGCCGATACCGTGGCCGACACCTTCGCCTTCGGCTGGTCGCGCACCGAGGTCGACCCGCGCTTGCTGGAGTTGCTGGCCGACCCGCAGTGGCAGCCATACCTGGTGTTCCCCGGCGAATACGTGGCGGCGGAGCGGGTGGTGAACGAGGTCGCCCCGCAGGTGGAAGGCAAGCGACCGCTGTTCATCCTGCTCGACGCGACCTGGACCGAGGCGCGCAAGATGTTCCGCAAGAGTCCCTACCTGGAGCCGTTCCCGGTGCTCAGCCTGCTGCCCGAGCAGCTCTCGCGCTATCGCCTGCGTCGCTCGACCCGTGGCGAGCACCTGTGCACCGCCGAAGTGGCGGCGCTGTGCCTGGAGCTGGCTGGCGACGAGGCCGCGGGCGAGGCGCTCGGCGCCTACCTGGAGGTGTTCAGCGAGCGTTATCTGGGCGCCAAGCGGCACATTCCGCTGGACGAGGCCAGCCCGGCGCACCGTGCCCTGGCGCCGTTCCGTGGCTGAGTGTCAGGCCGGGCGCGCTTCGGCGGCGAGCTTGCGCGGCCACAACTGCGCCACCAGCATGCCCGCCAGCATCAGCGCGCAACCGAAATAGCCGCGCAGGTGCAGGGTCTCGGCGAGGAACAGGGCGCCGGCGATGGCGGCGAACACCGCTTCCAGGGACAGGATGATCGCCGCATGGGAAGCGATGGCGTGCTTCTGCGCCACCACCTGCAGGGTGAAGCCGGTGCCGACGCCGAGCAGGCCGCCGTATAGCAGGGCGGGACCGGCCTGGACGATGGCGTCCCAGTGGATTTCCTCGAAGACCAGTGCCAGCAGCAGGCTGACCGCCGCGCAGGTGGCGAACTGCAGGAAGGCCAGGCGGATCGGGTCGTAGCGGCTGGCGAACAGGCCTACCAGCAGGACGTGCGCGCCCCAGACCACCGCGCCGGCCAGTTGCAGCCAGTCGCCGGAGGCGACCTGGAAGCCTGGGCCGATGCTCAGCAGGGCCATGCCGAGCACCGCCAGCGACGCCCCCAGCCAGGTGCCCGCGCCGGTGCGCTGGCCGAACAGCAGGCCGAGCAACGGCACGACGATCACGTAGAGCCCGGTGATGAAGCCGGAGTTGGTCACGCTGGTGAACAGCAGGCCGACCTGCTGCAGGTTGATCCCGGTGGTCAGGGCGACGCCGAGGATCACACCGGCGAGCAACTGTCCGCGATTGAAGGGTTGCGCGCCGTCGCGTCGCGAGCGCAGCATCAGCAGTGGCACCAGCACCAGGGCACCGAGGACGAAGCGCAGGCCGGTATAGAGGAACGGCCCGATGGCGTCCATCCCCAGGCGCTGGGCGACGAACGACACCCCCCAGATCATGGCGGTGATCAGCATCAGGACATCGGCACGCAGGGCTTGGCTTCGCATGGCTCGCTCGACGGGGCGGGGAGGGTCCGCCACTCTGCCAGCAAGCCGGGGTGTTTGAAAAGACGAACGCGGTGTACGAGGTATCCCTCATTCGGCTTGACCGGTCCGCCCTCGGTCGGCATCCTGAGCGCCGCCTCGGCTGGGCCGAACAAACTAGGACATGTCATGGCTTCTTACGAGATCCTGATCGCCGACGATCACCCCCTGTTTCGCAGCGCTTTGCACCAGGCCCTCACCCTCGGGCTGGGTCCCGACGTGCGCCTGGTGGAAGCCGCCAGCATCGCCGAACTGGAAGCGCGGCTGAACGAGAAGGCCGATTGGGATCTGGTCCTGCTGGACCTCAACATGCCGGGGGCCTATGGCTTCTCCGGCCTGGTGCTGTTGCGCGGGCAATACCCGCAGGTGCCGGTGGTGATGATCTCGGCACAGGAGGAGGCCGCGGTGGTGCAGCGCTCCCGCGAGTTCGGCGCCAGCGGCTTCATTCCCAAGTCCAGCCCGCTGGAAACCCTGCAGCAGGCGGTGCGCGCGGTGCTCGACGGGGACACCTGGTGGCCGCCGCAGGATGCCGCCGCCGAAGCCCTCAGCGAGGAGGCCAAGGCCGCCAGCGCCGGGCTCGCCAGCCTCACCCCGCAACAGTTCAGGGTACTCACCATGGTCTGCGAAGGGTTGCTGAACAAGCAGATCGCCTACGACCTGAACGTTTCCGAGGCGACGGTGAAGGCCCACGTCACGGCGATCTTCCGCAAGCTCAACGTGCGCACCCGGACCCAGGCCGCGCTGCTGCTGCAACAAATGGAGACGGTTCCCGCTTCTCATTGAGAGACGGCTTAACGCTTTTTTGACCAGCCGGCGGCTAGACTGCCGGCCTTCCGAATCGATGAGAACCCGACGTGTCGCCTTCCCCCTTCAAAGGCCAGACCGGCCTCAAGCGTATCCTCAACGCCACCGGCTATTCCCTCGCAGGTTTCCTCGCCGCCTTCCGCGGTGAAGCCGCCTTCCGCCAACTGGTGCTGCTCAACGTGGTGCTGATCCCGGTGGCCTTCCTCCTCGACGTCAGCCGCGGCGAACGCGCGCTGATGATCGCGGTGTGCCTGCTGGCGCTGATCGTCGAGCTGCTCAACTCGGCGATCGAGGCCACCGTCGACCGCGTCTCGCTGGAACGCCACCCTCTGTCGAAGAATGCCAAGGACATGGGCAGCGCCGCGCAGTTCGTGGCCCTCACCGTGATCACCGTGACCTGGGCGACCATCCTGCTGGGCTGATCTACGCGGACATGAAAAAGCCGGAGGCAGCGATGCCTCCGGCTTTTTCTTGCGTGCGAGGGCGGCGGCTCAGGCCGCCGCGTCGAAGCTGTCGGCCCGCGCCATGTTCCACATGCGCTCGTAGAACTCGCCCTCGATCTTGCCGGAAAGCAGTTCGCCCGGCTTGAGGAAGTAGTGCAGCTGCGAGAACAGGCGGATCTCGGTGTCGGTGATGCGTCGCACCAGGTGCTTGGCTTCGAGCTGCGAGGGATGTTCCAGGCCCGCCGCGGCGAGCATCTCGGCCAGGCCCTTGAGGGTGTTGCGATGGAAGTTGCGCACCCGCTCGGCCTTGTCCGGCACCACCAGCGCGCGCTGGCGCAGCGGGTCCTGGGTGGCGACGCCGGTCGGGCACTTGTTGGTATGGCAGCTCTGCGACTGGATGCAGCCGATGGCGAACATGAAGCCGCGCGCCGAGTTGGCCCAATCCGCGCCGGTGGCCAGGACGCTGGCGATATCGAAGGCGCTGACGATCTTGCCGCTGGCGCCGACCTTGATCTTGTCGCGCAGGTTGAGGCCGACCAGGGTGTTGTGGACGAACAGCAGGCCTTCGCGCAGCGGCACGCCGATATGGTCGGTGAACTCCAGCGGCGCCGCGCCGGTGCCGCCTTCCTTGCCGTCGACGACGATGAAGTCGGGGAGGATGCCGGTCTCCAGCATGGCCTTGGCGATGCCCATGAACTCCCATGGATGGCCCAGGCAGAACTTGAAGCCGACCGGCTTGCCGCCGGACAGTTCGCGCAGCTGGGCGATGAACTGCATCAGCTCGATCGGCGTGGAGAAGGCGCTGTGGCGCGACGGCGAAACGCAATCCTCACCCATCGGCACGCCACGGGTGGCGGCGATCTCGGGGGTGACCTTGTGCTTGGGCAGGATACCGCCGTGTCCCGGCTTGGCGCCCTGGCTGAGCTTGATCTCGATCATCTTCACCTGCGGGTCGAGGGCCTGGGCGGCGAAGCGCTCAGGGTCGAACTTGCCATCGCGGGTGCGGCACCCGAAGTAGCCGCTGCCCAGTTCCCAGACCAGGTCGCCGCCGTTCTCGCGGTGATAGGGGCTGATGCTGCCCTCGCCGGTGTCGTGGTAGAAGTTGCCCATCTGCGCGCCACGGTTCAGCGAGCGAATGGCGTTGGCGCTGAGGGCGCCGAAACTCATCGCCGAGACGTTGAACAGCGAAGCGGAGTACGGCTTGCTGCATTGCGGCCCGCCGATGTCGACGCGGAACTCGCAGGGATCGCTGAGCGGCGCCGGACGCATCGAGTGGCTGATGAATTCGTAGCCGGCGGTGTACACGTCGATCAGGGTGCCGAAGGGCTTCTCCGAGCTTTCGTTCTTCGCCCGCGAGTAGACCAGCGAGCGCTGGGCGCGGGAGAAGGGCAGGGCGTCGCCGTCGGCTTCCAGCAGGTACTGGCGGATCTCCGGGCGGATGCCTTCCACCAGATAGCGGATGTTGCCCAGGATCGGATAGTTGCGGCGCACCGCGTGGGGCGTCTGGATCAGGTCGAACAGGCCGAGCAGGCTCAGGGCCACGCCCAGGAGGGTGAACGGCCAGAGCCATTCGGTGCTGCCGAGGAACGGCAGGCTGAGCAAGGTGAACAGGGCGATACAGGCGAAAAACGCATAGCGACTGAGTAGCGACAGATTCATCATGTCTCCAATCTTCAGGCTTCGGTTCAAAATGGTAGTCACCTTCTTCGAGGCGTCTACGACGGGTTCCCCCCGCGCTAACCAAGCGCTGATTATGGGAAACAAACGGGGATAGAAAGCAAGCTAATAATTGTGTCTGGATGGTCGAGCAGCCGAATGGTCGCCGGGAACTCTTTCCGGAGTTGCGAATTATTCTTATCGGAGTAATATGTAACTATATAACATTATGTAGGAGGCATCCCCATGAAACCCGGCATCCATCCCGAATACCGTCCCGTCCTGTTCCATGACACCTCGGCCGACGTGTACTTCCTGATCGGCTCCACCGCGGAGACCGACAAGACCCATACCCATACCGACGGCAAGACCTATCCCTACGTGACGCTGGACGTTTCCAGCGCCTCGCACCCGGTCTACACCGGCGAACAGCGCAAGACCAAGAGCGAAGGCCGCGTGGCCGGGTTCAACAAGCGTTTCGCCGGCTTCGTCGGCGGCAAGGGGGCCTGATGAAAGTCCTCGCCTCGCTGAAACAGGCCAAGCTGCGCCATCGCGATTGCCAGGTGGTGAAGCGCCGTGGCCGGCTCTACGTGATCTGCAAGTCGAATCCGCGCTTCAAGTGCGTGCAGGGCCGGCCGAAGCCGAAGATCAAGCGCCGCTGAGCGGCGACGGGACGGTCGCCCGTCCCGTCAGCCCTGGGCCTGGAGGAACAGGCCGAACAGCTCGGACTGCGACTTGATGCCGAGCTTGCCGTACATGTGCTTGCGGTGGACCTTCACGGTTTCCGCCGAGATCGCCAGCTTGCGGGCGATCTCCTTGCTCGAGCAGCCGCTGAGCATCAGCCTGCCGACCTCCAGTTCGCGCGCCGTCAGCGGCGTGCCCATCTGCTCCGCGACCTTCTCCAGCGAACCCTGCCAGCCCGGCTCCGGCGCCGCAGGGCTGTTCAACACTTCGTCCTCGAAGGCCAGGCGCTGGCGCATCAGCCCGGCCACCCAGGGCCGCACCAGACCGAGCACGGCGAGTTGCTCGGGGGTGAAGCGGCGCCGCGAGCCGAGCGACAGGCAGAGGGTGCGTTCGCCGGAGAGCTGGACGTTGATCTGGATTTCATCGGCCACCACGTTGAGGCGGAAGTAACGCTGGTAGTAATCGGTCTGCTCGAAGCATTCCGGTGCCACGTCGGCCAGACGGAACAGGCCGCTGCACGGGTTCTCGCGGCTGGCGATGTAGAACGGGTCGAGCAGGTAGAGGCCTCGCAGGTAGTCCTGGAACAGCGGATCCGGCCCGCCGTCGGCGCCCGGGCATTCGGCGAACACCTGTGGCCGGCCCTGGCTGAACAGCAGGGCCACCCAGCTGTCGAACGGAACGTACTGTTCGAGCAGGCGTACCAGGCGAATCCAGAAGTCCGGCGCATCCAGCGCCTCGACCAGTTGCCCGACGGAGCGGTGCCAGGCGATGTCCTGCAAGGTGAAACTCATCTTCTACCCCTGTTGGGTTAACCCTCGGACGTAATTATCGGCGCGGGGAACGCCAAGCATACTGTGCCGACCCCTGCATACGAACAGCGCGCGTGCCGAACAGCGCCGAGAACAACAAGGAATTCCGATGAAAGTCGAACTCGTCCAGATCGCCGGTCGCGATGGCGACACCGCGCACAACCTGGAACGCGCCCTGGCGGCCATCGCCGACTGTGCGGCGGACACCGAACTGGTGGTGTTCCCGGAAACCCACCTGACCGGCTTCCCCAGCGAAGACAACATCGCCGCCCTTGCCGAGCCGCTCGACGGCCCGACGGTCAGCGCGGTGCAGCGCGTCGCCCGTGAACGTAACGTTTCGGTGGCGATCGGCATCGCCGAGGCGGACGCCGGCCGCTACTACAACACCACCCTGCTGATCGCTCCCGACGGCATCGCCCTGAAATACCGCAAGACCCACCTGTGGGCCTCCGACCGCGGCATCTTCACGCCTGGCGACCGCTACGCCACCGCCCTGTGGAACGGCATCCGGGTCGGCCTGCTGGTGTGCTTCGACATCGAGTTCCCGGAAAGCGCGCGGGCCCTCGGCCAACTGGGTGCGGAACTGATCATCGTGACCAATGGCAACATGGACCCCTATGGCCCCACCCATCGCACCGCGATCATGGCCCGCGCCATGGAAAACCAGGCCTACGCGGTGATGGTCAACCGCGTCGGGCATGGCGACGGCGGGCTGGTCTTCGCCGGCGGCAGCGCGGTGGTCGATCCCTACGGCCAGTTGCTCTGCGAGGCCGGGCGCGAAGAATGCCGGCAGATCGTCGAACTGGACCTCGGCCGGTTGCAGGATGCGCGTCGGGATTACCGTTACCTCGAAGAGCGTCGCCTGGTCCTGCCCGGCGAGCGCCGTGAGCACCCGGACGGCCTGCGCGAACTGCTGATTCCCTGATTCAACGCGGCGCGACAGGAGCGTCGCGTCGTCCTCCGTCCGCCAGCGAGCGGGCGAGGATCGGCCCGGAAAGCCGTAGCACAACGATGGGCGCCCGAGCGTCCGCCGGTCTCCCGGGTGAGGGGAGGCCCCTGCGCCCCGCGGCCCGGCCGGCTGCGGGCCACTGCCATAACAAACGATAATTCCGGAGTAAGCAGTAATGGCCAGACTCAAGCGCACCCTGTCGCTGGGTTCCGTGGTGCTGTTCGGCATCGCCTACATGACCCCCATCATCGTCCTCGGGACTTTCGGCATCCTCGCCGAGACCACCCAGGGACACGTCCCCGCCGCCTACATCGCCGCTTCCCTGGCGATGCTCTTCACCGCCCTCAGCTACGGGCGCATGGCCGCGGCCTTCCCCGTGGCCGGCTCGGCCTATACCTACGTGCGCAAGGCCATCGATTCCCGGCTCGGCTTCATCGCCGGCTGGGCGGTGCTGCTCGACTACCTGTTCCTGCCGATGGCGATCTGGCTGATCGGCGCCGCCTACCTGCACTCGGCCTTTCCCGCGGTACCCAACGCGGTCTGGGTGCTGGCGTTCATCGGCGTGACCACGACGATCAACATCGTCGGCCTGCGCCTGGCGAAGAACGTCAATGGCCTGCTGATGCTGGTGCAGTTCCTGGTCCTCGGCGCCTTCGTCGCGCTCTGCGTGCACTACGTGCTGGGCGACCCGGGCAAGCCGCTATGGTCACTGCAACCGTTGCTCGGTGGCGACCTGCAGGTGCCGCTGGTGATGAGCGGTGCGGCGATCGCCTGCTACTCGTTCCTCGGTTTCGACGCGGTCAGTACCCTGACCGAGGAAACCCGCGACCCGCGGCGCAACATCCCGCGGGCGATCCTGCTGATCACCCTGCTGGGCGGGTTGATCTTCATCGTCACCTCGTACTTCGTGCAACTGGCGCACCCGTCGTTCGCCTTCGACAGCGCGGACTCGGCGGCCTACGAGATCGCCCGCAACATCGGTGGCGACCTGTTCGTGACCTTCTTCCTGGTCGGCCTGATCGTCGGCCAGTTCACCTCCGGTCTCTCGGCCCAGGCCAGCGCCTCGCGCCTGCTCTTCGCCATGGGCCGCGACGGCGTCCTTCCGCGGCCGTTCTTCGGGCGTCTCGGCAAGCGCTTCGAGACGCCGGTGAACAGCATCGTCCTGTGCGGTGTGGTGGCCTTGCTGGCGCTACAGATGGACGTGACCACCTCCACCTCGTTCATCAACTTCGGCGCCTTCCTCGCCTTCAGCCTGGTCAACCTGTCGGTGGTCTTCCACTACTACCTTGGCGCCGAGCGCCGCGGCCCACGGGAAACCCTGTTGTTCCTGGTATTCCCTGGCATCGGCCTGGTCGCCGACCTGTGGTTGATGGCCAGCCTCGACCATCTGGCGATCATCCTCGGCCTCTGCTGGCTGGCGCTGGGCGCGGTGTACCTGGCGGCGATCACCCACGGTTTCCGCGAGCAGCCGCCGGAGATGCGTTTCGAGGAGGGCTGAGAAAGAATCGACGCCCGTTTCGCGGCGGCAAGGCGCAGGCTCCTGGCCTAGAGTGGCTATCCATCGCCTCCCTGGTTCCGGAGCCGGCCATGTCCGACGCAGCGTTGTTCCTTCCCCTTCCCGATGACGACACCCTGTATGCCGCGCTGTTGGCGCGCGACCCCGCCTACGATGGCTTCGCCTTCGTCGGGGTGAAGAGCACCGGGGTGTTCTGCCGCCTGACCTGCCCGGCGCGCAAGCCGAAGCGCGAGAACACCCTGTTCTTCGATTCGATCAAGGGCTGCGTCGAGGCCGGCTTCCGACCCTGCCTGCGTTGCCGGCCGCTGGAGCGGCTCGGCACGCAGGGGCCGCTGGTCAGCGACCTGCTCCAGCGCCTCGGTCGGCAACCGCAGCGGCGCTGGTTCGAAGACGACCTGGCGGCGCTGGGCTATGACCCGTCCACCGTGCGCCGTGCTTTCAAGCGCGAGTTCGGCGTGACCTTTCTGGAAATGGCTCGCCTGCGCCGTCTTGGCCAGGTCGCCGAGCGGCTGTCCTCGGGCGCGCGGGTGATCGACGCGCAACTGGATGCCAGCTTCGACTCTGACAGCGGCTTCCGTAGCGCCTTCGCGCGCCTGCTGGGCGAGCCGCCGTCGCAGTTGCGCGGGCGCGAGCTGCTCAAGGCGGACTGGCTGCAGACCCCGCTCGGCGCCATGCTCGCGGTGGCCGATGCGCAGGCCCTGCACCTGCTGGAATTCTTCGACCGCCCGGCGTTGAGCGGGGAGCTGAAACGCCTGCAGAAGAGCAGCGGATCGAGCATCGGTTTCGGCCGTTTCGCCTCCATCGACAGGATCGAGGCGGAACTCGCCGACTACTTCGGCGGTACTCCAGTGCGCTTCCAGACCCCCTTGGCGCTGAACGCCTCGGCCTTCACCCGCACGGTCTGGCAGGCGCTGCGCGAGGTACCGTGCGGCAGCACGCAGAGCTACGCCGGGCTGGCCAGGTCCATCGGCTCGCCGTCGTCGGTGCGCGCCGTGGCCCGCGCCAACGGAGCCAACCAGATCGCCATCGTGATTCCCTGCCACCGCGTCATCGGTTCGGACGGTTCCCTGACCGGCTATGGCGGTGGCCTGTGGCGCAAGCGCTGGTTGCTGGAGCACGAGCGGCGCATGGGCGCTGCCGGCTAGCCGGGATCGCCGCCCAGAAGCCGGGCGGGGGCGCGCAACACCGGTTCCCGCTCGACCGCTGCGGGCCGCTGCAAGTCCTCGGCGTCGGCGCGCTCGGCGGTCGACAGGTCGCTGGCGTGGAACCCGGTGATCCGCAACAGGGCCAGGGTACAGGCCAGCGAGACCAGCGCGTAGCAGGCCGAGGCCAGGGCCACGCCGACGATGCTGCCGGTACTGTTGAGAATCCACTGGGCCAGTACCGGCGTACCGCCGCCGACCAGCAGCGAGCAGAGCTGGTAGGCCAGCGACAGGCCGGTGTAGCGCACCCGCGCCGGGAAGGCTCGGGCGAGGATACCGCCCACCGCGCCGTAGAACATCGCGTGCGGCACCGTGGCCAGGCACATGCCGGCCGCGGCGATCCAGTAGACCTTGGTTTCCACGGCGAAGAACATCGCCGGCATCAGGATGAACTCCGGCAGCACCATCAGGCATGCCGCCTTGCGCATGTCGATGCGCGAAGTGAGCAGCGCCCCCAGTGGCTGGCTGAGGAACTGCACCACCAGCGCGACCACGATGATGCTGAGGAAGGTGCCCTGGCTGTAGCCGAGGGTCTTGGTCGCCCAGGAGAGGGCGAAGGTGCCCTTGAAGTAGGTGACGTGGATGATCGGCAGCACGCCGGCGCCGAGCAGGACGATCTTCCAATGCTTGCCCAGCACCTCGGCGAGCGGCAGCTTCACCGTGCGCTTCTGCGCCAGCACGCGCTTCATGTCTTCCGACTCCTCCAGCTTCAGGCGGATCACCATGCCGACGATGACCAGCACTGCGGAGAGCAGGAACGGCGCGCGCCAGCCCCAGAGAATGAAGTCCGAGGCGGGCAGGGCGCTGAGGGCGAAGAACGCCAGGGTCGCCAGCAGGTTGCCGGTGGGCGAGCCCTGCTGGGCGAAGGCGGCGTACAGGATGCCCTTGCCCTTGGGCGCGCTTTCGCTGGCGATCAGGATCGCGCCGCCCCACTCGCCGCCGACCGCGATGCCCTGGACGATACGCAGCGCCACCAGGGAGATCGGTGCCCAGATGCCGATCTGCGTATAGACCGGCAACAGGCCGATGCAGGTCGTGGCGATGCCCATCATGATCAGGGTGATCACCAGGGTGGTCTTGCGGCCGATGCGGTCGCCGAGATGGCCGAAGATGATCCCGCCCAGCGGACGAGCGATGAAGCCCGACCAGAGGGTGACGAAGGACAGCAGGGTGGCCAGGCCCGGATCCATGTCGGCGGGGAAGAATACCTTGCCGAACACCAGGGCGGCGGCCAGGCCGTAGATGTAGAAGTCGTACCACTCGATGGTGGTGCCGATGAAGGAGGCGATACCGGCCCTGCGGGCTTTCTTGTGCAGGTCGGCGTCTTCGGGAGAGGGCGTGCGCGGCATGGGTCGAGTCCTGTTTATTGTTGTTCTCGCCGACACGCCGCTCCCTACCGCCCTTCGCTGAAAGGCGGGGCGGAAACGCTGGTTTCCGTGGAGGGAGAGCGTGCGTCGGTGTTGACCCGGGTGCCTCGGAGTCTAGGTGGCACCCCCGCAAATCAATAGTCTTTTAATCTTATGGCTCGATAAGGGATTCCATATCGACGTTTTCCGTCAGCCCTCGCTCAGGCGTCATCCAGGCCGCTCTTCAGCGTCGCCAGGAACGCCTGCGCCGCCCGGGAAGGTTCGCTGGCCGGAAGGATCGCGTGGATCTCCGAACGCGCGCCGGCCGGCTCGATCTCCAGGTAGCGCACCTCGTTCCGCCAGGCCAGGCAGAGGGTCTCCGGGATCAGCGCGACGCCCATGCCGAGACCGACCATGGCGGCGACGGTCTGCCACAGGCGCGCCTCGTGGCGGATGCGCGGGCTGAAGCCGGCGTCCACGCAGCGGGCGATGATCAGGTCGTGGTAGTGCGGGGAGACATGGCGCGGGAAGAGGATGAAGTCTTCGTCGCGCAGTTCGGCGAGGTCCAGACGCGCCTGGCCTGCCAGGCGGTGCCCGGCGGGCAGGCAACAGAGGAACGGGTCGCTGATCAAGGGTTCGGAGACGATTTCCGCCGGCAGCCTGCCCCAGTGCACGAAGCCCAGGTCGATCTGCCCGCGCTGCAACGCCTGGGCCTGCTCCGCGCTGTTCATTTCGCCGAGCACCACCTCCATGTTCGGGTGCTCCCGTTCGAAGCGGGACATGGCCCTGGGCAGGCCGCGGTAGAGCATGGAGTTGACGAAGCCGACGCGCAGCTGGCCGACGTCGCCCTCGGCGGATAGCTGGGTCAGGCGTTTCACCTTCTCTGCCTGCAGCAGCAGGTTGCGCGCTTCCACCAGCAGGACCTGGCCGGCGCCGGTGAGCTTCACCGACTTGTTGTTGCGCAGCAGCAATTGGGTTCCGAGCTGTTCCTCCAGCTTCTTGATGTCGAAGCTCAGCGCCGGCTGGGAGATGAACAGGCGAGCCGCGGCGCGTCCGAAATGCAGTTCCTCGGCGACCGCGATGAAGTAGCGAAGCTGTCTGAGATCCATGGCAGGCACCTGGTTCTACGATCTGTTTTTCTTATCGTCGATGATTTTTTTTGTATTGGATGCTTATCGAACCACTCGCCTAGTCTCGGCGCAAGACAAGCAGGAGCCGCGCCATGACCGCCATGCCCGAAGTACCTCGCGAAGATACGCTGAACATCCCCGACAGCCGTGGGCTGAATCTCTACACCTGCGATCCGGCCCTGGAGCGGCTGCTGGAGGTATACCTGCCGCCGGCGTTGCTCGCCGAATGGCGGCCGCTCCTCGAACGGCTCGGCGCCCGTGCCGGCGGCGAGCTGGACGTGCTGGCGCTGGCGGCGGACAAGAACCCGCCGGTGCTGGCGCCGCGCACCCGCCGCGGCGAGGATTTGCAGAGCATTCGCAAGCATCCGGACTACGTCGCCCTCGAACGGGTGGCCTATGCCGAACTCGGCCTGGCTTCCATGAGCCATCGCCCGGACGGCCCACCGCCGCTGGTCAAGTATGCGCTCACCCACCTGTTCGTACAGGCCGAGTTCGGCCTTTGCTGCCCGGTCAGCATGACCGACTCGCTTACCCGCACCCTGCGCAGGTTCGGCGCGCCGGAACTGGTTGAGCGCTATCTGCCGTCCCTCGCCTCGCGGGATTTCGACGAGCTGTTCCAGGGCGCCATGTTCATGACCGAGCAGGCCGCCGGCTCCGACGTGGCGCGGACCCGTACCGTGGCGCGGGAGGAGGGCGGCGAGTGGAAGCTCTACGGCGACAAGTGGTTCTGCTCCAACCCGGACGCCGACCTGGCGATGGTCCTGGCCCGCCCCGAAGGCGCGCCGGAAGGAATGAAGGGCGTGACCCTGTTCCTGTTGCCGAAGGTCCGCGAGGACGGTACGCGCAACGCCTATCGCATCGTCCGCCTGAAGGACAAGCTGGGCAGCCGCTCCATGGCCAGCGGCGAAGTCCGCCTGGAAGGCGCCAGCGCCTACCTGATCGGCGAGATCGGCCGCGGCTTCCAGCAGATGGCCGACATGGTCAACATGTCGCGCCTGTCCAACGGCGTGCGCGCCGCCGGGCTGATGCGCCGGGCGCTGAGCGAGGCGCTGTTCGTCGCCCGCCATCGGCGCGCCTTCGGCAAGCACCTGATCGACATGCCGCTGATGCAGAAGCAGTTGCTGAAGATGATGCTGCCCACCGAACAGGCGCGCTCGATGTTCATGCAGATCGCCACGCTGCTGCCGCGCGCCGATGGCGGCGAGGTCGAGGCGCAGAAATGCGTGCGGATCCTCACCCCGCTGATCAAGTTCCGCGCCTGCCGCGATGCGCGACGGGTCACCGGCGACGCCATGGAGGTGCGCGGCGGGGTCGGCTACATCGAGGAGTGGAGCGACCCGCGCCTGGTGCGCGACGCCCACCTGGGGTCGATCTGGGAGGGCACCAGCAACATCGTGGCGCTGGACGTCGCCCGTGCGGTGAGCCGCGAACAGGCGCTCGAACCCTTGCAGCGCCACCTGCGCCGGCTGCTGGATGACAGCGATCTGCCAGGGGACGCCCGCGACCTCTTCGACGAACTGCTGGTGCGAGTGGTCGCGACCATGGCCGACGTCGCCGAGCGCCGCCAGGACGAGCAGGTGCGCCAGGCCGGCAGCGCCCTCTACCACCTGTGCACGGCGATCTTCATGGCCTGGGAAGCCAGCCGCCAGGCACCCGACCAGCGCCGCCTGGCCCTGGCCTTCCTGGTCGCCCGGCACAAGCTGCTGCCGCGCGACCCGCTGCACCTGGAGGGCTGGACCGACCAGGCCGAACTGCTGGCCAGGGTGGTCGGCGAGGTGCCGCTGAGCCAGGCCGAAGCCATGCAATTGCTGCCGGCCTGACTGCCCGCATTCCCGCTCACAACAACCAGAGAGTCGCCATGACCAATCAGACGGGCGCCCTGCGTGGCCTGAAAATCATCGATCTCAGCCGGGTCCTCGGCGGACCCTACTGCTCCCAGGCGCTGGCCGACCACGGCGCCGAGGTGATCAAGCTGGAACCCCTCGGCGGCGACGAGACCCGTGGCTGGGGGCCGCCCTTCGAGGGCGACACGGCGTCCTACTTCAAGGGCGTGAACCGCAACAAGAAGGGCATCGCCGTCGACCTGGCGACGGCGGAGGGCATCGAGCTGCTGCTGCGCTTGCTGGAGGACGCCGACGTACTGCTGGAGAACTTCAAGCCCGGCACCCTGGCGCGTTGGGGGATCGGCTACGAGGAGGTGCTTCGCCAGCGCTTCCCACGGCTGGTCCACTGCGCGGTATCGGGCTTCGGCGCCGACGGCCCGCTCGGCGGCCTGCCCGGCTACGACGCGGCGATCCAGGCTATGGCCGGACTGATGAGCGTGAACGGCGAGGCCGGCGGCGACGCGTTGCGCATCGGCCTGCCGATCGTCGACATGGTCACCGGGCTGAACGCCATGGCCGGCATCCTCCTCGCCCTCCACGAGCGCCAGGTCAGCGGGCGCGGGCAGTCGGTGGACATCGCCCTGTACGACTGCGGTATCTCCCTGCTGCACCCGCACCTGCCGAACTACTTCGCTTCCGGACGTACGCCCCGGCGTAGCGGCAACGCCCATCCGAACATCGCGCCCTACGACAGCTACCGCACCGGTACCGAGCCGATCTTCCTCGCCGTCGGCAACGACCGCCAGTTCGCCCGCCTGTGCGAGTACCTGGGAGCCGATGAACTGCCGGGGGACCCGCGCTTCGCCGACAACGGCAAGCGCTCGGTCAACCGCGAGGCGCTGAAGCGCGCCCTGGAGGACTACCTGGCGGCCCACGACGGTCGCGAGCTGGCCGAGCTGCTGATCCGTCTCGGCGTGCCCTGCGGAGTGATCGCCACGGTGGATCGGGTGGTGGAACACCCGCACACCCGCCATCGCGGGATGGTCGTCGAACTCGAGGGCTATCGCGGCATCGCCTCGCCGGTGAAGCTTTCGCGCACCCCGGCCAGCTACCGCGCCACGCCGCCGGTACTGGGCGGAGACACCCGGGAAGTCCTGGCGGAACTGGGATTGAGCGCCGAGGCGATCGACGCGCTGGTCCGGCGCGGCATCGTCCGCGCCTGAAACCCCGCATGGCACGGCCTGCGCCGTGCAACTCAATCCCCGGGCAATTGGAGATGGCCATGGATTCCTCCCCTGGGGCGGTGAGCCCCGAACTCGTGCTGCTGGACCGGCCGGAGCAGGGCGTGGCCCTGTTGCGACTGAACCGCCCGGCAGTACTCAACGCCCTGAACATGCGCCTGCGCGAGGCTCTGGCGGAGTACGTACGGCGCCTCGACGAGTGCGCCGATACCCGGGTCATCGTCCTCACCGGAAATGGCACGGCGTTCGCCGCCGGCGCCGATCTCAACGAACTGGCGGAGGCGTCCGCGCTGGAGATCCAGCAGCGCGGGGTGGAGCGCCACTGGCAGGCGCTCGCCGCCTGCCGCAAGCCGCTGATCGCCGCCGTGGAGGGCCATGCCCTGGGCGGAGGCTGCGAGTTGGCGATGCACTGCGACCTGATCGTCGCCGGTGCCTCGGCGCGCTTCGCCCAGCCGGAAATCCGTGTCGGCGTGATGCCCGGCGCCGGCGGCACCCAGCGCCTGGTGCGAGCGGTGGGCAAGTTCCAGGCGCTGCGCATGCTGTTTACCGGTTGCACGGTACGGGCGCCGGAGGCCCTGGCCATAGGGTTGGTCAGCGAGGTGGCGGCGGATGGCCAGGCATTGGATCGCGCCCTCGAACTGGCTCGCCAGATCGCCGGCCTGCCGCCGCTGGCGCTGGCGCAGATCAAGGAAGTGGTCCTGGCCGGCGCCGACCTGCCGCTGGACCAGGCCCTGGCGCTGGAGCGCAAGGCCTTCCAGTTGCTGTTCGACAGCCACGACCAGAAGGAGGGCATGCGTGCCTTCCTGGAAAAACGCACAGCGGAGTACCTGGGAAAATGAGCGAGCCATCGATCGTTCTCATCGGTATCGTCGGTACCGGTGCCATGGGCCAGGGCATCGCCCAGCTCGCTGCCTGTGCCGGGCTGTCGGTGCTGCTCTACGACAGCCGCCAGGGGGCGGCGCTGCAAGCGCGCGAGCAGATCGCCACGGTCCTTGCCCGGCAGGTGGAGCGGGGCCGGCTGGAGGCGGAGGCTGTCGAGCGCGCGATGGGCAATCTGCGGGTGGTCGAGGACTTGCGGGTCCTACGCGGCTGCCAGTTGGTGATCGAGGCGATCGTCGAGAACCTGGAGGCCAAGCAGGCGTTGTTCCGCCAATTGGAAGAGGTGGTCGGCGACGAAGCGATCCTCGCCAGCAATACCTCCTCGCTGTCGGTTACCGCGATCGCCTCGGCCTGTCGCGATCCCGGCCGGGTCGCCGGTCTGCACTTCTTCAATCCGGTGCCGCTGATGCGTCTGGTGGAGGTGATCGACGGTCTCGCCACCCGCACCGGCATCGCCGAGCGACTGTGCGCCCTGGTGGCGACCTTCGGCCACCAGGCGGTGCGTGCCACGGACAGCCCCGGCTTCATCGTCAACCATGCCGGACGGGCCTTCGGCACCGAGGCGCTGCGTATCCTCGGCGAGGGCGTGGCGCCGGTGGCGGCGATCGACGAAGTCCTGCGCGAGGGCGCCGGCTTCCGCATGGGCCCGTTCGAGCTGTTCGACCTGGTCGGGTTGGACGTCAGCCTGCCGGTGATGGAGTCGATCTACCGGCAGTACTACGAGGAGCCGCGTTATCGTCCGCATCCCTTGCTGCGCCAGATGCTCGCCGCCGGCCGCCTGGGGCGCAAGAGCGGCCAGGGCTTCTACCGCTACGACGGCGCTGGGCAGGTGCCCGCCGCCGCCCCGGCGGTTGCGCCAGGCGCGGCGTTGCCGCCGGTGTGGCTGGGCGTCGACGACGAACATGACCGCGCGCCATTGCTGACGTTGCTACAACGTCTGGGCGCCGAGGTGGAGAGTGGCGAGCGTCCTTCCGGGGCGGCGTTGTGCCTGCTTGCGCCGCTGGGCGCCGACGTCAGCGCCGCAGCGCGGCGGTTCGCCGTCGATCCGACGCGCAGCCTGGCCATCGACGTGCTGTCGGACCTGGAGCGACACCGCTGCCTGATGGCCTGCCCGGCGACCCGAGCGGAGCTGCAGCAGGCCGCTCGCACCCTGTTCGCACGGGACGGCGTGGGCGTCACGCTGATTCGCGACAGCGCCGGGTTCATCGTCCAGCGCACCCTCGCCTCGATCGTCAATCTCGCCTGCGACATCGCCCAGCAGGGTATCGCTTCGGTGGAGCACATCGACCTGGCGGTGCGCCTCGGTCTCGGCTATCCGCTGGGGCCGCTGGAGTGGGGCGACCGACTGGGCGCCGGGCGCGTGCTGCGCATCCTCGAACGCCTGCATGCGCTCAGCGGCGACCCGCGCTATCGCCCCAGTCCCTGGCTGCGCCGGCGCGCCCAACTGGGCCTTTCCCTGCGCCAGCCGGACAGCCCGTTGGCCTCCTGATCCCTTCGCGGAGAAACACACCATGCTCGATGCCTATATCTACGCCGGCCTGCGTACGCCTTTCGGCCGGCATGCCGGTGCACTCTCGACGGTGCGTCCGGACGACCTGGCCGGCCTGCTGCTGGCGCGTCTCGCGGAAACCTCCGGGTTCGCCGTCGACGACCTGGAGGATGTGATCCTCGGTTGCACCAACCAGGCCGGCGAAGACAGCCGCAACCTGGCGCGCAACGCGCTGCTCGCAGCCGGCCTGCCGGCGCGGCTGCCTGGGCAGACGGTCAACCGCTTGTGTGCCAGCGGACTGTCGGCGGTGATCGACGCGGCGCGCGCGATCAGTTGCGGCGAGGGCCGGCTGTACCTGGCCGGCGGCGCCGAAAGCATGTCCCGGGCGCCGTTCGTCATGGGCAAGGCGGAGAGCGCCTTCAGCCGCACGCTGGAGGTCTTCGACAGCACCATCGGCGCGCGCTTCGCCAACCCCAGGCTGGTCGAGCGCTATGGCAACGACAGCATGCCGGAGACCGGCGACAACGTGGCCCGCGCCTTCGGCATCGCCCGCGAGGATGCCGACCGTTTCGCCGCTTCTTCCCAGGCGCGCTACCAGGCTGCGCTGGAGGAGGGCTTTTTCCTCGGCGAAATCCTTCCGGTGGAGGTGCGCGCCGGACGCAAGGGCGAGACGCGGCTGGTGGAGCGCGACGAGCATCCGCGGCCGCAGGCCGACCTGGCGGCCCTGGCGCGCTTGCCGGCGTTGTTCGCCGGCGGGGTAGTGACCGCCGGCAACGCGTCGGGGATCAACGACGGGGCGGCGGTAGTGCTGCTGGGCGACCGCGCGATCGGCGAGCGCGAGGGCATCCGGCCGCTGGCGCGGATCCTCGCTAGCGCCAGCGTCGGCGTGGAGCCCCGGTTGATGGGCATCGGCCCGCAGCAGGCGATCCTCCGCGCGCTGCAACGCGCCGGCATCGACCTGGACGAGGTCGGCCTGATCGAGATCAACGAAGCCTTCGCGCCGCAGGTCCTGGCCTGCCTGAAGCTGCTCGGCCTGGACTACGAGGACCCGCGGGTCAATCCCCATGGCGGCGCCATCGCCCTCGGCCATCCGCTCGGCGCCTCCGGTGCGCGCCTGGTGCTCACCGCCGCCCGCGGGCTGCAACGCATCGAGCGGCGCTACGCGGTGGTCAGCCTGTGCGTCGGGCTCGGCCAGGGCGTGGCGATGGTGATCGAGCGCTGCCGATGAGACACCGTTCCCCCTAGAAAAAGAGGCGCCCAGGCGCCCGTTCGGAGTGCGTATGAACAACAACAAGAAATGCGCGTTTTTCCTGCTGCCGATCCTTGCCGGCGATAGCGTTCCCGCCCTGGCCGAGGGCTTCCTCGAAGACTCGCGGGCCAGCCTGGCCTTGCGCAACTTCTACATGAACCGCGACTTCCGCGATGGCGTGGGGCGTGCGAAAAGCGAGGAGTGGGCCCAGGGCTTTCTCTTCGACTACCGATCGGGCTATACCGAGGGCACCCTCGGCGTGGGTCTCGACCTGCTGGGCAAGCTCGGCGTCCGGCTCGATTCCGGCGCGGGGCGTAGCGGCACCGGCCTGCTTCCGCTTCGCGACGATGGCAGCGCGGCGGGCGACTACGCGCGGCTGGACGCGACCGCCAAGCTGCGCCTGTCGCGCAGCGAGCTGAAGGTCGGCGGCCTGGTGCCGAAGCTACCGACCATCCAGCCCAACTACGGGCGGCTATTCCCCCAGGTGTTCCAGGGCGCGCTGCTGACTTCCGGCGAACTGAGCGGACTGAGCCTGAACCTGGGACGGCTGACCGAGGTCAGCCAGCGCAACGAGGCGGGCACCAGCGACCTGGCGCTGTTCAACCGCAACCGGCGTTTCGCCGGCGCGGCGCAGGCGGACCGTTTCGACCTGGCTGGCCTGGACTACCGTATCGCCCCGGACTGGACCGGCAGCTACCACTATGGCGAACTGGAGCAGGTCTACGCCCAGCATTTCCTCGGTCTCAAGGGGCGCATCGGCGTCGCTGCGGATAGCCTGGAGAGCGACTTGCGCCTGGCGCTCAGCCGGGATACCGGCGGCGCTCGCGGCGGGCGCATCGACAACCGTTCCTTCAGCGGGTCGCTCACCTACCGCCTGCGCAACGGCCAGGCCTTCGGCCTGGGCTACCAGCGGATGAGCGGCGACCACGGTTTCCCCTACCTGGAGGGGACCGATCCGTACCTGGTCAATTTCGGCCAGTACAACGACTTCGCCGAGGCTGGCGAATCCTCCTGGCAACTGCGCTACGACTGCGACTTCGCGCCGCTCGGGGTGCCCGGCCTGAGCCTGATGACGCGCTATTTCAGCGGCCATGGCGCGAAACCGAAGGGCGCCGACGGCAGTCGCGAGTGGGAACGCGACAGCGACCTGCGCTACGTGTTGCAGGGCGGTCCGCTGAAGGGACTGGGGCTGGTCTGGCGCAACGCTACCTACCGTTCGGCCTTCAGCCGCGACATCGACGAGAACCGCCTGTACCTGACCTATGAGCTGCCGCTGTTCTGAGCCGCTCAGCCCTTGGCGGCGCTGACCCCTTCGAGGGTGGCGAAGGAGGTGTCCTTGGCGGTGAGCAGGAAGTCGCGCATGAATGGCGCATCGAACATGTCCGTGCGGATGGCGGCGAAGAGCGTGCAGTACAGGCCCTTTTCACCGAGGCGCCGGGCCGTCACGTAGCCGCGCGAGCTGTACTCGTGCAGGGCCCAGTTCGGCAGGCAGCAGACGCCGCGACCGGAGGCCACCAGTTGCATCATCATCACGGTCAGCTCGGCTATGCGCACCTGCGCCGGCTCCACGTCGGCGGGGTCGAGGAAGCGGGTGAAGACGTCGAGACGGTCGCGTTCCACCGGATAGGTGATCAGGGTTTCCCGCTCCAGATCCTCCGGGACGACGTACGGCCGGCCAGCCAGGGCATGCTGGTTGGCCACCGCCAGCAGCGCTTCGTAGGTGAACAGTGGCACGTAGGTGATGCCGGGCAACTCGATCGGGTCGGCGGTTACCACCAGGTCGAGGTCGCCGCGGGCCAGGGCCGGCAGCGGCGCGAAGGAGAAGCCCGAGGCCAGGTCCAGTTCGACTTCCGGCCAGGCGTCGCGGAACTGGTCGATGGTCGGCATCAGCCACTGGAAGCAACTGTGGCATTCGATGGCCATGTGCAGGCGCCCGGCGGTACCGCCGGCGAGCCGTGCCAGGTCGCGCTCGGCGGTGCGCAGTTGGGGCAGCAGCGAGTCGGCCAGTTGCAGCAGGCGCAGCCCGGCGCTGGTGAAGCGTACCGGCTTGGTCTTGCGCACGAACAACTGCATGCCCAGGCGCTCTTCCAGTTCCTTGAACTGGTGCGACAGCGCCGACTGGGTAAGGTGCAGGCGCTCGGCGGCTTCCACCAGGCTGTCGGCTTCGCGCAGCGCGTGCAGGGTCTTGAGGTGGCGAAGTTCGAGCATGGCGGCCTCTGTATGAGCAAAACTTGATAGCGGTGCAGATTCGTTGAGTTTGTCTCATACGCCAGGGGCTGTCGACAAGCGATGGCCTCGATCCCGCAGAGCGCGCGATCGTGGAGCGACGGGGAGAATAGCCCGGCACACGGGACGGCGGCCCGGAGCAGCGGCGCAACGCCGCAGAGCCACAACGCCACGACCGCCTGGCGGCATTCATCAAACTGTCACGCTACTGTGGCAGCGCGCTGGACGAAATTTAATCAGAATCGCGCTCCACTGGGGTTTTGCGTTCTGGGTTTTCTTCATGCGTGCTTTCATCTTCCTGGCCGCCTTGTTGTGCAGCCTCTCCTCCTTTGCGGCGGCGCGTTGCGACGCACGCGTACCTACCGAGACGGTCGAACTGGGCGACGTGCGCCTGGCCTACCAGAGCATCGGCCGCGACAGCGATCCGGCCCTGCTGCTGGTGATGGGCCTGGGCGGGCAACTGATCCACTGGCCGGACGAGGTGGTCAGCGCCCTGTGCGAGCAAGGCTTCCGGGTGATCCGCTACGACAACCGTGACGTCGGCCTGTCGGCCTGGAACGTGCCGGTGCCCAGCTCGCGGCTGACCTACGAAGTGGTGCGTTATCGCCTCGGCCTGCCGGTCAGCGCGCCCTATACCCTCACCGACATGGCCGGCGATGCCCTGCATCTGCTCGACGCGCTGGATATCCCCCAGGCCCATGTGCTCGGCGCCAGCATGGGCGGGATGATCGCCCAGCACATCGCCGACATGGCGCCGCAGCGCCTGCTCAGCCTGACCCTGGTGATGACCAGCTCCGGCGCCGAAGGCCTGCCGGCGCCCAGCGAGTCGCTGCTGCGCCTGCTGGCGCGGCGCGAGGCGGCCAGCCGCGAGCAGGCGGTCGAGCAGCAGGCCGACCTGCTGGCGGCGCTGGGCAGCCCGGAAGTGCGCGACGATCGCCAGCAGCTCCTGTTGCAGGCCGCACGTTCCTACGACCGCGCGTTCAACCCGGAAGGCGTGCAGCGGCAATTGCTGGCAATCCTCGCCGAACCCAGCCGGGTGCCGCTGCTGAACCGTCTGCAGGTGCCGACCCTGGTGATCCATGGCACCGCCGATCCGCTGCTGCCGGTGATGCACGGCGTGCACGTGGCGGCGCATATCCGTGGCTCGGAGCTGAAGCTGATCCCCGGTCTCGCCCATCGCTTCCAGGAAGCCTTCAAGGAGCCGTTGCTGGCGGCGGTGGTGCCTTACCTGAAGGCCCATCGGCAGGCCAGCGTCGTCCAGCTCTGAAGCCGCGCTCGCGGTCTCAGGCGTGCAGGCGTACCCAGAGGCCCACCAGCACGCTTGCCGCCACCAGCCAGGCCAGCGCCGCCAGGGCCAGCGAGGTCTCCAGGCGGAAGCGCTCGACCAGCAGGTAGAGCGCGGCGAGATAGACGAAGTAGGGGATGATCGACCACATGCCGAAGACGATGGTGGTCTTCAGGTCGTCCAGCGAACGGCCCTTGCCGACGATGTAGTGGGCAATCAGGGCGAAGGTGGGAAACAGCGGCACCAGGCCGGCGATGTAGTAGTTGCGGGTCTTCGACAGGACGGCGAGGAGCACGACCACGGCGGCGCCGATCAGCGCCTTGAACATCAGGTCCACGGGATTCTCGACTGCGGCGGCGCCACCGGCTTGGTGGCGTCGCGCATTATGCCCGGATCGTCCCGTACCCTTCCATAACGAACGAGGCCCGCAAAAGCGGGCCTCGACGTTTCTGGCTGGCGATCAGGCCGCATGCACCCGCGGGCGATGCGGATGCTCGCTCTGCAGGTACTGGCCGAGGCGCACCTGCTGGCTCGGCGAGAGGAACAGGCCGAGCTTGCTGCGGCGCCAGAGGATGTCCTCGGCGTCCTGGGCCCACTCGTGCTTGCACAGGTAGTCCACTTCGCGGGCATACAGGCCGCCGCCCAGGTGCTCGCCGAGATCGGCTTCGCCATTGACCCCGTCCAGCAGGCGCCACACCCGGGTGCCGTAGGTGCGCGCCCAGCGCAGCGCCAGTTCGCGGTCGAGCCAGGCGTAGCGGTTGGCCAGTTGCTCGGTGAGCGCCTCGACGCTCTGCATCTGCTCGCCGCCCGGCAGCGGTGCCTTGGCGGTCCAGGCCGGGCCGAGATTGGCGAAGAACGGCTGGAGCTGCGCCAGCGCCGATTCGGCCAGCTTGCGGTAGGTGGTCAGCTTGCCGCCGAACACCGAGAGCAGCGGCGGCTCGCCGTTGCCGGCGGAGAGCGACAGGGTGTAGTCGCGGGTGATCGCCGAAGGCTCGTCGGACTCGTCGTCGCACAGCGGACGCACGCCGGCGAAGCTGTGCAGGATGTCGGCGGCCGCAAGCTGCTGCTTGAAATGGGCGTTCACCACTTGCAGCAGGTAGGCGGTTTCCTCTTCGCTGATCGCCACCTTGGCCGGGTCGCCCTGGTACTCGCGATCGGTGGTGCCGATCATGGTGAAGCGGTCCAGATAGGGGATGGCGAAGACGATGCGGCGGTCTTCGTTCTGCAGGATGTAGGCGTGCTCGCCTTCGTACAGCTTCGGCACGATGATGTGGCTGCCCTGGATCAGGCGGATACCGTAGGGCGACTTCTGTTTCAGGTCGTCCTGGATGAAGCGCGCCACCCAGGGGCCGGCGGCGTTCACCAGGGCGCGGGCGCGGATCGAATACAGGCTACCGTCGCTGCGCTCCAGGTGCAGGTGCCAGAGTCCCTTGCTGCGACGGGCGCTGACGCAGCGGGTGCGGGTATGGACGTGGGCGCCGTGCTCGCGGGCGGAGATTGCGTTGAGCACCACCAGGCGCGCATCGTCCACCGCGCAGTCGGAGTACTCGAAGCCACGGCGGATCTCGGCCTTCAGCGGGCTGCTGCCGGTGAAGCGCAGGCCGCGCGAGGCGGGCAGCTTCTCGCGCTTGCCGAGGTGATCGTAGAGGAACAGGCCGGCGCGGATCATCCAGGCCGGGCGCAGGTGCGGACGGTGCGGCAGGACGAAGCGCAGCGGCTTGACGATGTGCGGCGCCTTGGCCAGCAGGACCTCGCGCTCGGCCAGGGCTTCGCGGACCAGGCGGAATTCGTAGTGTTCGAGGTAGCGCAGGCCGCCGTGGATCAGCTTGCTGCTGGCCGAGGAGGTGTGCTGGGCCAGGTCGTGCTGTTCGCAAAGGAACACGGACAGGCCGCGCCCGGCTGCGTCGGCGGCGATCCCTACACCGTTGATGCCACCGCCGACCACGGCGACATCGTAGACTTCGGCGAGTGGAGCGGAGGGGGTGTGCGCTTGACTCATGTGAAAGGCCCTGAAGTCGAAAGTGAACGTAATTTTGTTCGAATTCGAAAATAGCTTAGTCGATTGCGCAGTTATTGACCAGCCCGATTCGCCAGGCTTTTTCAATTTCGAAGGGTTGCCCGGGCGCTACCGGTTTGCCCGTCCGCGCGGGAACAGCCCCTCTTCCGCATGCGGGAAAGCGACCGCCGAGGATCGCGGCGCATGGACGGGGGGCGGCAGGTGGTTTTTCTGAAACGAACATTCACGGCGCCGAACGGCGCCGTGGCAGGGGAAATGCCTCAGACCAGGTCCAGGTGAACCTTGTGCTGTGCCATCAGGCGGGCGATGGCGGCGGGCGGCGGGCTGTCGCTGATGACCCGGTTGACCAGCGAGATCGGTCCCAGGCGGACCACCGCGTTGCGCCCGAACTTGCTCGAGTCGGCGGCCAGGAACACTTGCCGCGCGTTGTCGATGATCGCCTGGGATACGCGCACTTCCTGGTAGTCGAAGTCGAGCAGGCTGCCATCCTCGTCGATGCCGCTGATGCCGACCAGGGCGAAGTCGACGCGGAACTGCTGGATGAAGTCCACCGCGGCCTGGCCGACGATGCCGCCGTCGCTGCGTACGGTGCCGCCGGCGACCAGCACTTCGAAGTCTTCCTTGGCGCTGAGGGTGGCGGCCACGTGCAGGTTGTTGGTGATGATCTTCAGGTTACGGTGGTTGAGCAGGGCGCGGGCGATGGCCTCGGTGGTGGTGCCGATGTTGATGAACAGCGAGGCGTTGTCCGGCACCAGGCTGGCCACGGCTTCGGCGATGCGCTGCTTCTCGTCGCGCATCTGGTCGGCGCGCATGGTGTAGGCGGTGTTCTCGATGCTCGAATCGTAGGCCGCACCGCCGTGGTAGCGGCGCAGCAGTCCCTGTTCGGCGAGCTGGTTGATGTCGCGGCGGATGGTCTGCGGGGTGACCGCGAACATCTGCGCCATCTCCTCGATGCTCAGGTAACCGCGCTCGCGGACCTCCTCGATGATGCTTTGCTGTCGGGGGGGCAGGTTCATGGGTTGTTCTCGTGCTGCCGGGCCGGGACCCTGGAAAGTCGCCAAGAATGCCGCACGCGGGGGGCCGTTGTCAGCCGTGCATGAGTCGTAGAGCGCGCCGCGGCGGCACCCGGCCGCCGCGCGCAAACGTTACCCAGGGCATGCCAGAGCGGCGCCGGGGAACACGCCATTCGCCGCATCGCGGCGGACGAATGGCGCCAGCTCGTCACAGTTCGCCGTCGTCCCAGCCGCGAGTGCGCTCCACCGCTTTTTTCCAGCCGGCATAGAGCTTTTCGCGCCGGGGCTCGTCGCACTCCGGCTCGAACACCCGCTCGATCACCGCCTTGCTCTTCAGCTCGTCGAGGCTGCTCCAGAAGCCGCAGGCCAGGCCGGCCAGGTAGGCGGCGCCGAGGGCGGTGGTCTCGCGCATCACCGGGCGCTCCACGCGGGTGCCGAGGATGTCGGCCTGGAACTGCATGAGGAAGTTGTTGGCCACCGCCCCGCCGTCGACGCGCAGAGCGCGCAGGCGTTCGCCGGCATCGCGCTGCATGGCGTCGAGCACGTCGCGGGTCTGGTAGGCGATGGATTCCAGGGTGGCGCGGATCAGGTGGTCGGCCTTGACTCCACGGGTCAGGCCGAACACTGCGCCGCGCGCATAGGGGTCCCAATAGGGCGCGCCGAGTCCGGTGAAGGCCGGTACCAGGTAGACGCCGTTGCTGTCCTTGACCTTGGTGGCGAAGTATTCGGAATCGAAGGAGTCGTTGATCACCTTCAGTTCGTCGCGCAACCACTGCACCGTGGAGCCGCCGTTGAACACCGCGCCCTCCAGGGCGTAGCCGACCTCGCCGCGCGGGCCGCAGGCGATGGTGGTGAGCAGGCCATGGGTGGACTTCACCGCCTTGTCGCCGGTGTGCATCAGCAGGAAGCAGCCGGTGCCGTAGGTGTTCTTCGCCTGGCCCGGTTCCACGCACATCTGGCCGAACAGGGCGGCCTGCTGGTCGCCGGCGATCCCGGCGATCGGCAGCTCGCCGCCGCCGACCCCGCCGATCCGGGCGTTGCCGTAGACCTCCGAAGAGTTGCGCACCTCGGGCAGCATCGAGCGGGGAATGTCGAGCACCTCGAGCATCCGTGCGTCCCAGTCGAGGCTGTGGATGTTGAACAGCATGGTCCGCGAGGCATTGGTGTAGTCGGTGACGTGGACCTTGCCTTCGGTGAGCTTCCAGATCAGCCAGGTGTCGATGGTGCCGAACAACAGGTCGCCGTTGCGCGCGCGTTCGCGGGCGCCTTCGACGTTGTCGAGGATCCACTTCAGCTTGGTCCCGGAAAAGTACGGGTCGGTGACCAGACCGGTGGTTTCGCGGATGTAGTCTTCCAGCCCGTCGCGCTTGAGCTGCGCGCAGATCGCCGCGCTGCGCCGGCACTGCCAGACGATGGCGTTGTGGATCGGCCGACCGCTGTGACGGTCCCAGACCACCGTGGTCTCGCGCTGGTTGGTGATGCCGATGGCGGCCACCTGGTCGTGCTCGATGCTGGCTTGGGCGAGGGCCTCGACCAGGGTCGAACTCTGCGTGGCCCAGATTTCCATCGGATCGTGTTCGACCCAGCCGGCCTGCGGATAGAACTGGGCGAACTCGCGCTGGGCCTGGCTGACCACGTTGGCATCGCGGTCGAAGACGATGGCGCGGGAGCTGGTGGTGCCCTGGTCCAGGGCGACGACGTATTTCTTGTTGTGCTTGTCGGTCATGGCTGTGGCCTTGTGGCTATGGCAGGAAAGAGCGGGCGGTCAGGAAGCGCGAACCTTCTCCGGCTCGGCTTCGGCGGGCGCCGCGGCGCTCGGCAGATGGCGCGCGATCAGTACACGATAGCCGCCGGCGCCGAGGCAGGCACCGAGGATCGGGGCGAAGATCGGCACCAGGAAGTAGGGAATCTCGCGGCCGCCGGTGAAGGCGATGGGCCCCCAGCCGGCCAGGTAGGTCATCAGCTTGGGGCCGAAGTCGCGCGCCGGGTTCATCGCGAAACCGGTCAGCGGGCCCATGGCGCTGCCGATCACGGCGATCAGCAGGCCGATCAGCAGCGGCGCCAACGGACCGCGCGGCAGGCCGTTGCCGTCGTCGGTAAGAGCCATGATCACCGCCATGAGGATGGCGGTGATCACCACTTCGACGAGGAACGCCTGGCCGACCGACAGCGCCGGGTGCGGATAGGTGGAGAACACCGAGGCCAGGGCCAGGCTGTCCTGGCTGCCGCGGACGATGTTCTGCGCCTGTTCGAACTCGATGAACAGGCTGCTGTAGAGAGTGTAGACCAGCGCTGCGGCGCAGAACGCACCGGCCACCTGGGCGGTGATGTAGAACGGCAGCTTGCGCCCCTCGAAGCCGGCGAACAGCCATAGCGCGATGCTCACCGCCGGGTTCAGGTGGGCGCCGGAGACGCCGGCGCTGAGGTAGATCGCCATGCTCACGCCGACCCCCCAGATGATGCTGATTTCCCACAGGCCGAAGCTGGCGCCGGCGACCTTCAGGGCCGCGACGCAACCAGTGCCGAAGAAGATGAGGAGGGCGGTGCCGAGGAATTCGGCCAGGCATTGGCCGAACAGGGACGGGGTCGGGGCGGCGGTGGTCATGGGGCCTCTCTTGTCTGTTCTTGTAATTATGGCGGGCAGCCGTGAAAATTGTTCAGTTTCGAAAAAATATATTCACAAAGGAATGCTGTCAAAGCGCGAAGATGAACGTTTGTCCGAAAAACGACCCTCCGGTTTCGTTTTCGCGGCCAATCGAATATCGCTACCGAGGCACGCGGGCCGCGGCATCGGCGCCCGTGCAGCAGGGGCGGCGATGGCTTAAGGTAGGCGCCGGTTTTCAGCCAACGTTCTTCTCCGGGAGTGACCATGACCCCTGCCATCGACCTGCTGAAAAAGGCCCGCGCCGAGCACAAGGTGCTCAGCTACAGCCACGACCCCAAGGCACCTTCCTATGGCCTGGAGGCCGCGGAAAAGCTCGGCCTGGACCCGCAGCGGGTGTTCAAGACGCTGCTCGCCGCCACGGAGAAGGGCGAGCTGCTGGTGGCGGTGGTGCCGGTGATCGGCAGTCTCGACCTGAAGGCCCTGGCCCATGCGGCGGGGGCGAAGAAGGCCGACATGGCCGATCCGCAGGCGGCGCAGCGGGCCACCGGCTACCTGGTGGGCGGGATCAGCCCGCTGGGGCAGAAGAAGCGCCTGCGTACCTTCATCGATGAAAGCGCGCGGCAGTACCCGAGCATCCATGTCAGCGCAGGACGGCGCGGGCTGGAAGTGGAGCTGGCGGCCGAGGTGCTGGCCCAGCTGACCCAGGGTTCGTTCGCCGCCATCGGCCGCGAATGAGCCGCTAATCCCGCCGGCCTAGCGGTCGGCATTCGTCTTACTTTTCAATCTGTCAGGTTTTCCATGTCCCACTATCTCCTCGCCATCGACCAGGGCACCACCAGCTCCCGCGCCATCGTGTTCAGTGCCCAGGGCTTGCCGGTGACGAGCTGCCAGCAGGAATTCAAGCAGTACTTCCCGAAGGACGGCTGGGTGGAGCACGACGGCGAGGAAATCTGGCTGACCACCCTCCAGGTCTGTCGCGACGCGCTCGCTCGCAAGGGCTTGCGCGCGGGCGACATCGCCGCCATCGGCATCACCAACCAGCGCGAGACCACGCTGGTCTGGGACGCCGCCAGCGGCGACCTGATCCACCCGGCCATCGTCTGGCAGGATCGTCGTACCGCCGACTACTGTGCCGAACTCAAGGCCGCCGGCCACGAGGCGAACGTCAGCGCGCGCACCGGGCTGCTGATCGATCCGTATTTCTCCGCCACCAAGCTGCGCTGGATCCTCGACAACGTGCCCGGCGCCCGCCAGCGCGCCGAACGCGGCGAGCTGCGCTTCGGCACCGTCGACTGCTTCCTGCTCTGGCGCCTGACCGGCGGCCGCTCCCATCGCACCGACGCGACCAACGCTTCGCGCACCCTGCTGTTCAACATCCACAGCCAGGACTGGGACGAGGAATTGCTGGCGCTGTTCGAGATCCCGCGCAGCCTGCTGCCGGAGGTACTCGACTGCGCGGCGGAGTTCGGCGTCAGCGAGCCGTCGCTGCTTGGCGCGGCGATCCCGGTGCTGGGCATGGCCGGCGACCAGCAGGCCGCGCTGATCGGCCAGGCCTGCTTCCAGCCGGGCATGGTGAAGAGCACCTACGGCACCGGCTGCTTCATGATCCAGAACACTGGCGAGCAGCCGGTGACCTCGAAGAACCGCCTGCTCACCACGGTTGGCTACCGTCTGGACGGCAAGGTCAGCTACGCGGTGGAGGGCAGCATCTTCGTCGCCGGCGCCGCGGTGCAATGGCTGCGCGACGGCATCAAGCTGATCGACCACGCCCACGAGAGCGAAGCCCTGGCGATCCAGGCCGGCGACTCCAACGGCGTCTACCTGGTGCCGGCCTTTACCGGCCTCGGCGCGCCCTACTGGGACCCGAAGGCGCGCGGCGCGATCTTCGGCCTGACCCGCGACACCGGAATCAAGGAGATCGTCACCGCCGGTCTGCAATCGGTCTGCTACCAGACCCGCGACCTGCTCGAAGCGATGCGCCAGGACGGCACGCCGCCCAGCGCGCTGCGGGTGGACGGCGGGATGGTGGTGAACAACTGGGTGATGCAATTTCTCACCGACATCCTTGGTGTCACCGTGGAGCGCCCGGAAGTCACCGAGACCACCGCCCTCGGCGTGGCCTACATGGCCGGGCTGAAGGCAGGCTTCTATCGCGACCTGGACGACATCGCCAGCCACTGGCACCTGCAGCGCCGCTTCGCCGCACACATGGCCGAGGAGCGCCGCGGCGAACTCTACGCCGGCTGGCAGAACGCGGTGCGACGGGTGCGCAGCGAGGCCTGAGCGGCGTTTCGCGGAAAAAGGCGGCGTTTTTGCCGGCGGCTTCACAACGCCGGCAGGTCGCCGCAAACGCCCGCTCGGGCAATGGGTCGAAGGCAGGGCGAAGTCCCACTGTTACGATCGGAAAAGATCGCACTGTATCGCCCATCCCGGAGCCTGCGGCGGCATGCTGTGGCGATCGTTCCCAGGAGGTCTGCCATGCAGCTCGAGTTCCACCAGGTCGACGCGTTTTCTTCCCGCCCGTTCAGCGGCAATCCCGCCGTGGTCTATCGCCTCGGCGCCTGGCTGGCGGACGAGCTGATGCAGATGATCGCGACCGAGCACAACCTCTCCGAGACCGCCTTCGTCGTTCGTGAAGGAGAGGCCTGGCGGATCCGCTGGTTCACCCCGAGCGTCGAGGTGGCGCTCTGCGGCCACGCCACACTGGCTGCGGCCCACGTACTGTTCGAGGTCTATGACGAGCCGGGCGAGCGCCTGGAATTCATCTCGCGCTCCGGTGCGCTGCGGGTCAACCGCGAGGACGAGCGGCTGGTCCTGGATTTCCCCGCGCAGTATCCGAGCGAGGTCGGTAGCACCGTCGAGCTGGAGCAGGCCCTGGGCCTGCCGCCGGTGGACGTGCTGGGCTCCACCGACAAGCTGCTGGTACTGCTCGAGTCCGAAGAGGCGGTGCGCGCCTGTCGTCCCGACTTCGCGGCCCTGGCGCGGCTGCCCTGGCGTGGAGTGATCGTCACCGCGCGGGGCATGCAGAAGGATTTCGTCTCGCGCTTCTTCGCTCCGGCGATGGGCGTCGACGAAGACCCGGTCACCGGCTCCGCGCATTGCAGCCTGATTCCCTACTGGGCCCAGCGCTTGAACAAACTGTCGCTGACCGCCCAGCAGTGCTCGGCGCGCGGCGGCGAGCTGTGGTGCCGGTTGGAGGGCGAGCGGGTGAGTATCGCCGGGCATGCGGTGCTGGTGGCGAGCGGAAGGATTCGATTGGGCTGAGGGCGCTTCAGGAGGGGGGATGACCTCGTGCATGCCAGACTTCCACATACCGAAGCCCTGATCCGTAGAGTGAATAACCGCTTGCGGTTATCCGCCCTACGGATCGGGTTCCTGGCATGCACGAAGTGAGGCTTGCCCTCCAAGTGGTGGGGCGGCAAACCCGCCCCGTCAGGAGGCCGAGCGGAATCGTTGCGGAGGGGGACGAGTGGCAGGATGCCGCGAGAGCCGCCTCGGTCCACGAAGGACCGTGGCGGCGTGCCGCCGGAAGCAACGATGCAGCGAGGGCACCCCAGCCGAGAAGCGGCTGGGGCCGGATGCCGGGGCGAGTCTTTTGGTTCCTTTTGGACGCTTGCAAAAGGAACTCGCCTGGGAAGGCGAAACAAGAGGCCAAGGCAGGCACAGAAAACAGCTGACCACCAAACATGACGCCCGCTCAAGCGCTAAGCAACGGCGTCCCCCATCACTGCCGTGTAGCTAAGAAATCGCGAGTGATATAGTCCCGTAGGGCGAATACCGCCACAGGCGGTATCCGCCGATGCCCCGGAGAGCCGGCGGATAACCGCAAGCGGTCATTCGCCCTACGGATCGGGCTCCTGGCATGCCCTCCGAGTGGCAGGGCGAGTCTTGTGGACGCTTGCAGAAGGAACTCGCCTGGAAAGGCGAAACAAGAGGCCAAGGCAGGCACGACAAGCAGCTTGAGCAGCAAACATGAAGCCCGCTCGAACGTCCCGTAGGGCGAATACCCCCACAGGCGGTATCCGCCGATGCCCTGGAGAGCCGGCGGATAACCGCAAGCGGTCATTCGCCCTACGGATTGGGCTCCTGGCTTGCCCTCCGAGTGGTGGGCGAGTCTTTTGGACGCTTGCAGAAGGAACTCGCCTGGAAAGGCGAAACAAGAGGCCAAGGCAAGCACGACAAGCAGCTTGACCGGCAACCACGACGCCCGCTCAAGCGCTCCCCTTACTGCCGTGCAGGCAGCGACGGGAGCTAGGGGCCAGTGCACGCATTCACGGCCCGCCAGGCAGTCCCCGTGCACCCGGTGCCGAAACGCCACCTTCGTGCCCTGAGTCATGGCCAATGCTCCACGGCAAGTCGCTACCCCTCAGTACCCATCCGCCACCGGTGCCAGGTAGAGCCCGCCCGCACCGAGGGTAATGCGCAGGTTGCGGATCTCCCCGGCGCGCAGGGTAAGGGTCTGTCCGGCGAGGATGGTCATGCCGTTCCGGCAGGCGTCGCCAGGACCGTTCGGCGCAAGACGCACGTCCACCGCGCCGGGTTGCAGGTTCAGGGCCAGGCTGGCGCCCGGTTGCAGGTTGCCGACCAGTTCGTCGTGGACGTACAGGCCGACATCGCAGGCAGTGCCGGACTCGACCCGCTCGCGGGAAACGTTCAGCACCGCATAGCCGATCGGCGCCGGGTCGGGTTGCGCCCAGCCACCGCTGGCCGGTTGCGGGTCCGCGGCGAGCGCCGGGAGGGCGCAGGCCAGGGCGGCGGTATGGAGCAGCGGGCGAAGGATGGGGAACATGGCGGGCCTCGGCGGCGGGGACGTAGGGAAAAGCTTGGCCGAAGCCGGGGTCCGGGACAAGTCGGGACGGGCATCCGCGTGCCCGTCCGTCGCTGGGGTCAGGCGCCGCGTTGCGGCAGCATGGCGCGCAGTACGTCGTCCTTCTGCACGCGGTGGTGCCAGATGGCCGCGGCGGCGTGGCCGAGGATCAGCGCGAAAAGCAGGTACTGGACGGTGACGTGGGTGCCGCCGGCGAACGCCTTGAAGGCTTCCGGCAGGTCGAACGGGCCGATCTGCACCAGCCAGAACAGGTCCAGCGGACGCTTGCCGGCGAGCATGCCGGAGAGCGGCATGACGATCAGCACCGCGTACAGCAGGAAATGCCCGGCCTTGGCGGCCGCGCGCTGCCAGTCCGGGTTCCCCTCCAGGGTATCCGGGACACCCTGGACGCGGCGCAGCGCCAGGCGTGTCAGGGTCAGCAGGAGTACCGCCACGCCCAGCGACTTGTGCAGGGTGAAGACGTTGCCCTTGCCGCCGAGCAGGCCGGCGAAGAAGTCGGCGCCGTAGGGCAGGGCGATGATCAGCAGGACCGCGACGGCGCTGAGCCAGTGCAGGGCGATCTGTGACGGGGAATAGCGGCGGATGGACATGGTTCTACCTCGTGAAGAACAAGGTGAACATGTTAACCATGTGCTTTGTAGGGTTTAAGCCTCTTTACTCCGCCTTTACCCGTTCTTGACGCTTTGTCGGTTACCGGATATTTCGAGGATTGACCTTGACACCATGTCAAGGTCGAAAATCGCCCCATCGATGACCAACAGGAGGCAATACCATGCAAGTCTTCAAGGTTCAGGGCATGACCTGCGGCCACTGCGTACGGGCGATCACCCATGCGGTGCAGGCGAAGGATTCAGCGGCGGACGTCCAAGTGGATCTTGGCGCCGGCGAAGTCCGGGTCGCCAGCCGGCTCGACAGCGCCCAGGTACTCGAGGCGATCCGCGAGGAGGGCTACGGCGCCGAGCTGGCCTGACCCCAGTCGCGCACCAGGCCACGGAACATCGGCTCCAGCAGGTGTTCCGCGTCCGTATCCGGATCGAACAGGCGCGGGTCGCGCAACCAGTCGTTGAACAGGCCCAGGATCAGCGCGTGCAAGGCGCGCGAGGCGATCCTTGGGGTCATGCCCGGATGCAGCCGCACGCGGCATTCGTCGCGGGCGAACAACTGCTCGCAGAGTTCGATGAACATCTGCACGAAGGCGTTGTTGCGTTCCTGCGCCTCGCGCAGTTCCTCGGTGAATTCGCAACGTTGCATCAGGATGGTCAGGATGCGGCGCTTCTTCTCCTGAGTCAGCAACGATTGCACGGCCTCCAGGCAGAGGTCGTAGAGCGAGCGCAGCGGGTCGCTGCCATCGCAGCCGGACAGGCGCTCGGTGAGTTGCTCCGGCGGCAGGCGTACCTGGTTGAGCATCTCGTTGAACAGGTGAGCCTTGTTCTGGAAGTGCCAGTAGACGGCGCCACGGGTCACCCCGGCGGCCCTGGCGATCTGTTCCAGGCTGGTATGGGACACGCCTTTTTCCAGGAACAGTTCCTCGGCGGCCAGGAGGATGGCCGTACGGGTTTTTTCAGAATCTTCCTTTGTGCGTCGCATGCTGTGCTGGGTAGTCGAATGGGTCTCGGCAACGGGGCGGGGAGTGTACCGATTTTAGCCGCGCTCGGGCGGACTCGAAGTATTTCGACACCACCTTTGTCTAATGCTGCTCATTCATGAGCCGTGGATTCCGCGGATCCACGGTCTCCGGCCATGATCGGCGGGTGTCTTCGGTGTTATGCTGCGCGCTGCTTTTTCGGCGACTCCCCGGCTGTCCGTAGCATCTTCCCGCCAGTACCGGCCTTCAGGCCTGGAGCCGCCCGCCCTCACAGACGATTCAATGATAGGCGTCGTCGTCCCGCTTGCCGGGAGCCGCGCAGGAAAGTGCCTTGCCTGCCGCCGACGCGCCCCGTGCCGAGCGATCCATGAACCTGCGCATCCTGCTGATACTGGGAGCCCTGAGCGCCTTCGGGCCACTGGCCATCGACTTCTACCTGCCGAGCTTCCCGACCCTGGCCAAGGCCTTTGCCACCGACGTCGAGCACGTCCAACTGAGCCTGGCCGCCTACTTCGCCGGCCTGTCCATCGGCCAGTTGCTCTACGGCCCGGTGGCCGACCGCTATGGCCGGCGCCTGCCGCTGCTGGTGGGGGTGAGTATCTTCACCCTGGCCTCGGCCGCCTGCGCCCTGGCGCCGAGCCTGGAGTGGCTGATCGCCGCGCGCTTCGTCCAGGCCCTCGGCGGCTGCGCCGGGATGGTCATCTCGCGGGCAGTGGTGCGTGACCTGTGCGATCCGATCGGCGCCGCCAAGGCGTTTTCCCAGTTGATGCTGGTGATGGGCCTGGCGCCGATCCTCGCCCCCGTGGCCGGCGGCCTGCTGCTGGACTGGCAGGGCTGGCAATCGATCTTCGTCTGCCTGACCCTGTTCGCCGCCCTGGCCGGCCTCGGCGTGGCGTTGTGGCTGCCGGAAACCATCCCGGCCGACGGCGAGCGACCGCCGCTGTCCGGCGCGCTGGGGCAGTACCGGCGGCTGTTCGCCGACCGCCTGTTTCTCGCCTATGGCCTTTCCGGCGGGGTGGCGATGGCCGGGATGTTCGCCTACATCGCCGGTTCGCCCTACGTGTTCATCCAGCTCTACGGGATTCCCGCCGAGCACTATGGCTGGCTGTTCGGCAGCAATGCCGCGGGCTTCATCGTCATGGCACAGGTCAACGCGCGGCTGCTGCGCTATCGCGGGCCGGCGTTCTGGCTGCGGCGGATCATCTGGGGCTACCTGGCGTGCGGCCTGGCCCTGCTGGGCATCGCTTCGCTGCAACCGGCCACGCTGTGGCCGCTGCTGGTTCCGCTGTTCGGATGCGTGGCCAGCCTCGGCTGCATCATTCCCAACGCTTCCGCCTGCGCCATGGCCGGACAGGGACAGCACGCCGGCAGCGCCTCGGCGCTGATGGGCAGCCTGCAGTTCAGCGTGGCGGCGGGCGCTTCGGCGCTGGTCGGCGTGCTCCACGACGGCACGGCGATCCCCATGACTCTGGTGATCGCCGTCTGCGGCGCGGTCGCGACCCTGCTCGCCTGGCAGACCGGGCGCCTGGAGCGCCAGGCCGCCTGAGCGCGGATCAGGCCGTTCGCTGTTTCAGTTCGGGCAGCACATGGGGCGCGCGCAGGCGCGCCTCGAGGCGGTCGACGAAACGCCGGGCCTCGCTTTCGCTACGGAAGTTGACGGCCTGCTGGTCGAGGCAGACTTGCCAGCATTGGCCTTTCGGGGTTTGCGACGGGCGGACGAGGATGTTCATGGCGATTCATCCATCGGGGCTGGAAAGGGAGCTTCAGTCTAGTCCTGTCGGCCCGGAAAACACTGACCGGGATCAGTTTGCCGACAACTGGTCGCCGCTTCGTTTACAGCCCCGCCGCAGAGCGCTTCAGGCTCCTCCCTCGCCCTGCCTTACCCGCTGTCGGTAGGCGCTCGGCGACAAACCCATGACCTTGCTGAACAGGCGCGAGAAGTAGTAGCTGTCGTCGTAGCCGACCGCCTGGCCGACCCGGGCCACGCTCTGGTCGCTGCTGTCCAGCAACTGGCAGGCGTACTCGATCTTCAGGTGCAGGAAGTGCTGGATAGGCGTACGGCCGGTGATCGCCTTGTAGCGACTGACGAAATGGAACTTCGACAGGTTGCAGAAGGCCGCCAGGCGTTCCAGTTCGAGGCGCGCATGCAGGTGTTCACGCATGTAGGCGTGCAGCCCGTCGAGGTCCAGGCTGCCCTCGCGCAGCGGGCGCAGCAGCGGTAGCTGGCAGAGCAGGCTGCGCATGCGGCTGGCGGCGAGCAGGAAGTGCTGGAAGCGGTAGCCGCTGTGGCGCACCTCCAGCAGTTGCTCGAAGCCGCCGAGCAGGGCGTGTTGCAGGCCCCAATGGCGCAGCGGGGTGTCGCGGTAGCCGGCGCTGTGTTGCAGCCAGGTGGCGCTGTCGCCGCGCAGGTGGGTCCAAAAGATGGTCCAGGGTTGGCGGTCGTCGGCGGCGTAGTCGTGGGCCATGCCCGGCGGCAGCCAGAGCAGGTCGCCGCTGCCGACCCGGTATTCGCGCCAGGCCTCGCCCTCGCGCACGCGCAACAGGCCCTGGCCTTCGCTGCAATAGATCAGCAGGTGCTCGTCATGGCGCTCGCGGCTCATGCGGTGGTCGCGGGCGCGCCGGTAGTGGCCCAGGGAGGTGGGGTAGAGGTCGCGGCTGAGCGGGTGGACCGCCAGTTTCTCCAGCAGCGCCGCCGGGATCGGCAAGCGCAGGCTGTCGGCCGGCAGGGGCCAGTCGGAGGTGTGCGACATGTCGGTAGCCGGCTCCGCAATATAGTCCATGAACAACACAATTTAGTCGATCTCGCGACCTTCCGCCCAGTGATAGCTTCTTGGCCAAAGCGAGGTCCGAATCGACCTCGTACCAGTCCGCCACAACAATAAAAGCCGGCCTGGCCGGTGCAGGAGGGTTCATGTCAGTCCCAGTCCGCCACCTCATCGCGGGAGCCTTCGTCGAAGGTCTCGGCGCCCAGCGCATCCCGGTCAGCAATCCCCTCGACAACAGCACCCTGGCGGAGATCGCCTGCGCCAGCGCGGAGCAGATCGAGCAGGCGGTGGCCAGTGCCCGCGAAACCTTCGCCAGCTGGAAGGAAACCCCGGTTTCCGAGCGCGCGCGGGTGATGCTGCGTTACCAGGCGTTGCTCAAGGAACACCACGACGAACTGGCGAAGATCGTCTCCAGCGAGCTGGGCAAGACTTTCGAGGACGCCAAGGGCGACGTCTGGCGCGGTATCGAGGTGGTCGAGCACGCCTGCAACGTGCCCTCGCTGCTGATGGGCGAGACGGTGGAGAACGTCGCCCGCAACATCGACACCTACAGCATCACCCAGCCGCTGGGCGTGTGCGTTGGCATCACCCCGTTCAACTTCCCGGCGATGATCCCGCTGTGGATGTTCCCGCTGGCCATCGCCTGCGGCAACGCCTTCATCCTCAAGCCTTCCGAGCAGGTGCCGCTGACCAGCGTGCGGCTCGCCGAGCTGTTCCTCGAGGCCGGTGCGCCGAAGGGCGTGCTGCAGGTGGTGCATGGCGGCAAGGAACAGGTCGACCAGTTGCTCAAGCACCCGCAGGTGAAGGCGGTGTCCTTCGTCGGCTCGGTCGCCGTCGGCCAGTACGTCTACCACACCGGCACCGCGCACAATAAGCGCGTGCAGAGCTTCGCCGGGGCGAAGAACCACATGGTGATCATGCCCGACGCGGACAAGGCACAGGTCATCAGCAACCTGGTCGGTGCCTCGGTGGGCGCGGCCGGGCAGCGCTGCATGGCGATCTCGGTGGCGGTGCTGGTGGGGGCCGCCCGCGAGTGGATTCCGGAAATCCGCGACGCGCTGGCCAAGGTCCGCCCCGGCCCATGGGACGACAGCGGCGCCAGCTACGGCCCGGTGATCAACCCGCAGGCCAAGGCGCGCATCGAGCGTCTGATCGGCCAGGGCGTGGAGGAGGGCGCGCAACTGCTGCTGGATGGCCGCGGCTACAAGGTCGAGGGATACCCGGACGGCAACTGGGTCGGCCCGACGCTGTTCGCCGGGGTGCGCCCGGACATGGCGATCTACCGCGAAGAGGTGTTCGGCCCGGTGCTCTGCCTGGCCGAGGTCGACAGCCTGGAGCAGGCGATCCGCCTGATCAACGAAAGCCCCTACGGCAACGGCACCTCGATCTTCACCAGCTCCGGCGCCGCGGCGCGGACCTTCCAGCACCACATCGAGGTCGGCCAGGTCGGCATCAACATCCCGATTCCGGTACCGCTGCCGTTCTTCTCCTTCACCGGTTGGAAGGGCTCGTTCTACGGCGACCTGCACGCCTACGGCAAGCAGGGCGTGCGCTTCTACACCGAGACCAAGACCGTGACCGCGCGCTGGTTCGACAGCGATAGCGTGGCCGGGACCAACTTCTCGATCCAGATGCGCTGAAAGGGAGACGGACCGATGACCGACATCGCATTCCTCGGCCTGGGCAACATGGGTGGGCCGATGGCCGCCAACCTGCTCAAGGCTGGCCACCGGGTGAATGTCTTCGACTTGCAGCCCAAGGCCGTGCTGAGCCTGGTCGAGCAGGGCGCGCAGGGCGCCGATAGCGCCTTGCAGTGCTGCGAAGGCGCCGAAGTGGTGATCAGCATGCTGCCGGCCGGGCAGCACGTGGAAAGCCTGTATCTCGGCGCCGACGGCCTGCTCGCGCGGGTCGCCGGCAAGCCCCTACTGATCGACTGCTCGACCATTGCCCCGGAGACCGCGCGCAAGGTCGCCGAGGCCGCCGCGGCGAAGGGCCTGACCCTGCTCGACGCGCCGGTTTCCGGCGGCGTCGGCGGCGCCCGCGCCGGCACCCTGAGCTTCATCGTCGGCGGCCCCGCCGAAGGCTTCGCGCGGGCCCGGCCGATCCTCGAGAACATGGGCCGGAACATCTTCCACGCCGGCGATCACGGCGCCGGCCAGGTGGCGAAGATCTGCAACAACATGCTCCTCGGCATCCTCATGGCCGGCACCGCCGAGGCCCTGGCGCTGGGGGTGAAGAACGGCCTCGATCCGGCGGTGCTGTCCGAGGTGATGAAGCAGAGTTCCGGCGGCAACTGGGCGCTGAACCTCTACAACCCCTGGCCCGGGGTGATGCCGCAGGCGCCGGCGAGCAACGGCTATGCCGGCGGTTTCCAGGTGCGCCTGATGAACAAGGACCTCGGCCTGGCGCTGGCCAACGCCCAGGCGGTGCAGGCCTCGACGCCACTCGGCGCGCTGGCGCGCAACCTGTTCAGCTTGCACGCCCAGGCCGATGCCGAGCACGACGGGCTGGACTTCTCCAGCATCCAGAAGCTCTACCGCGGCAAGGACTGACCCCTACGACCAAAGGTTGATGGCGGGTGCCCGGCGCCCGCCCATACTCCAAGGCTCACTCACTGCTTCATCCCTAATAAGAACAATCAGAGGGCTGGAACATGACGTACCTGCAGCAGCACGCCCGCTCGATCGCCGAGCCGGCCGCGTTCTGGGCCGAACAGGCCCGTTCCCTGGCCTGGTACCAGGCGCCCGCGAATATCCTCGAAAGCCTGCCCGACGGCACCCATCGCTGGTTCGCCGATGGCCGCCTGAACAGCGCCTACCTGGCCCTCGACCGGCAGATCGAGGAGGGGCGCGGCGAACAGACCGCGCTGATCTACGACTCGCCGGTGACCGGCACCCAGGACCGCTACAGCTACCTGCGGCTGCGCGACGAAGTGGCGCGCCTGGCCGGCGCCCTGCGGGCCCTCGGGGTCGGCAAGGGCGACCGGGTGATCATCTACATGCCGATGGTGCCGCAGGCGGCCATGGCGATGCTCGCTTGCGCGCGCCTGGGCGCGGTGCATTCGGTGGTGTTCGGTGGCTTCGCTCCCTACGAGCTGGCCCTGCGCATCGACGACGCCACGCCGAAGCTGGTGCTCACCGCTTCCTGCGGGCTGGAGTTCGACCGGGTGATCGAATACAAGCCGCTGGTGGACAAGGCCCTCGAACTGGCGATCCACCAGCCTGCCCACGTCATGGTCTGGCAACGCCCGCAGGCGCTCGCGCGCCTGCACCCGGGCCGCGACCTGGACTGGCAGGACTGCCTCGCCGCCGCCGAGCCGGCCGATCCGCTGCCGGTGGCCAGCGGCGATCCGCTGTACATCATGTACACCTCGGGCACCACCGGTAAGCCCAAGGGCATCGTCCGCGACAACGGTGGCCACGCGGTGGCGGTGCGCTACGCGGTCCGCACTATCTACGGCATGCAGGCCGGCGACGTCTGGTGGGGGATCTCCGACGTCGGCTGGGTGGTCGGCCACTCGCTGATCGTCTACGGCCCGCTGATGTGCGGCTGTACCACAGTGTTCTACGAAGGCAAGCCGGTGCGTACGCCGGACGCCGGCGCCTACTGGCGGGTGATCGAAGAGCACAGGGTGAACAGCCTGTTCTGCGCGCCGACGGCGATCCGCGCGATCCGCAAGGAAGACCCGCATGGCGAACGGGTGAAGCGCTACGACCTAAGTTCGCTGCGCCACCTGTTCCTGGCCGGCGAGAAGCTCGACAGCAGCACCCAGCACTGGCTGGAAGAGCACACCGGGCGGCCGGTCCACGACCATTGGTGGCAGACCGAGACCGGCTGGCCGGTGACCGCGCCCTGCATCGGGATCGCCGGCCACGACCTGCGGGCCGGTTCGACCAACCGCGCGGTGCCCGGCTACCACGTGCAGGTGCTGGACGACGAAGGCCGGCCGCTGGGAGCGAACCGCCAGGGCACGATCGTCATCGCCCTGCCGTTGCCGCCGGGCTGCGCGCAGACCCTCTGGGGCGACCACCCGCGCTACCTGCAGGCCTACCTGGGCAACTATCCCGGCTACTACCACACCGGCGACGGCGGTTATCTCGACGAGGACGGCTTCGTCTACATCATGGGGCGCACCGACGACGTGATAAACGTTTCCGGGCATCGCCTCTCCACCGGCGAGATGGAGGAACGCGTGGCGCAGCACCAGGCGGTTGCCGAGTGCGCGGTGATCGGCGTGCGGGACGAACTCAAGGGCCACGTGCCGCTGGGCCTGGTGGTGCTCAAGGACGATGCCGGGATCGCCGCCGAGCAACTGCAGCGCGAGCTGGTGGCGCTGGTCCGCGAACAGATCGGCGCGCTGGCCTGCTTCCAGCGGGTGGTGGTGGTCAAGCGGCTGCCGAAGACCCGCTCCGGGAAGATCCTCCGCGCGGTGCTGCGCAAGATCGCCGATGGCGAGGATTACGCGGCGCCATCGACCATCGACGACCCGACGATCCTTGGCGAGATCGAGGCTGCGCTGAGGGTGCGCAAGGCGGGATAGCAAAGGCCAGGGGCACGGCGGTAGGGTGGAAAACGCCGCGCCCCGTGGTCCTGCCGTTCAGAACCCTTCGAGAACGATCTTGCCCTTGGCCCGGCCGCTCTCCAGCAGCGCGTGGGCGCGGCGCAGGTTGGCCGCGTCGATGCGGCCGAAATGCTCGCCGACGGTGGTCTTCAACACGCCTTCGTCGATCAGCCCGGCGACCCGCTCCAGCAGCCGGTGCTGCTCGATCATGTCGTCGGTCTGGAACATCGAGCGGGTGTACATGAACTCCCAGTGCAGCGACAGGCTCTTCTGCTTCAGCTTGCCGATGTCCAGCGACGCCGGGTCGTCGATCAGCGCCAGGCGGCCTTGCGGGCGCAGCGCGGCGACGATCTGTTCGAGGTGCTGGTCGGTGTGGGTCAGGCTGGCGACGTGGCTGACCTCGGCGACACCGATCCGCTTCAGCTCTTCGGCCAGCGGCTTGCCGTGGTCGATCACATGGTGCGCGCCGAGGTCGCGGACCCAGGCCTGGGTCTCTGCGCGCGAGGCGGTGCCGATCACGTTCAGGCCGGTCAGTTGCCGGGCCAGTTGGACCAGGATCGAACCGACCCCGCCGGCGGCACCGACCACCAGCAGGCTCTGGCCCTGGTCGGCCTTGCCTTCGGCGATCTGCAAGCGCTCGAAGAGCAGTTCCCAGGCAGTGATGGTGGTCAGCGGCAGGGCCGCGGCCTGGGCGAAGTCGAGGCTTTTCGGCAGGTGCCCGGCAATGCGCTCGTCGACCCGATGCAGCTCGCTGTTGCTACCGGGGCGGGTGATGTCCCCGGCGTACCAGACCCGATCGCCAGGACGGAACAGGCTGACCTCGCTGCCGACCGCGCGCACCACGCCCGCCGCATCCCAGCCCAGCACCTTGGCCTGGCCGGCTTCCGGCTGGGCGCGCTGGCGGACCTTGGTATCCACCGGGTTGACCGAGATGGCGCGGACCTCCACCAGCAGGTCGCGCGGGCCCGGCGTGGGCTCGGGCAGTTCGAGGTCGAGCAGGGCGTCGGGATGGTCGATGGGCAGGGATTGGTAGTAACCGACAGCTTTCATGGGAACTCCGGGAAACGGGCCTCAGGCGAGGCGATAGAGTTGGTCGATCTTCACGTTCTGCAGCAGGGCTTCGTTGCCGCGGCTGAAGCGCAGGAAGTGTTCGGTGTTCTGGTGCCGCTCCAGGGCGGCGTCGTCGCGCCACTGCTCGATCATGTAGAACAGGTGGGAGTCGTGGCGGTCCTGATGCAGGTCGTACTGCAGGCAACCAGCCTCGGCGCGCGACGGGGCGACCAGGGCGCGCAATTCGCGTTCCAGGGCCTCGGCGTGGCCGGGGGCGGCGGTGATGGTGGCGATCAGGGTGAGGGGTGTGCTCATGGTGGGTTCCTTCGATGGGGCGGAGTCAGGATGGGCTATTTCAAATCGCTGAAAAACAGGCTATCAGGGAAGACTCTTTCAAAGGAATCTTGAAAATGCTGCGTTACGACGACCTCCAGGTGTTCGTCCACACCAGCGACAGCGGCTCGTTGTCCGCCGCCGCGCGCCAGTTGGAGATTTCCCCGGCGGTGGCCAGCGCGGCGCTGAAGCGCCTGGAAAGCGAGCTGGAGGTACGCCTGTTCGCCCGCTCCACCCGCAGCCTGCGCCTGACTCCCGAGGGCGACGCGTTCCTCCAGCATGCCCGCGCCTCGTTGCGCAGCCTGGAGGAGGGGCGCCGGTTGCTGCAGGGCGGCAAGGACCAGATCGCCGGGGTGCTGCAGCTTTCCGCGCCCTCCGACTTCGGCCGCAATCTGCTGCTGCCCTGGCTCGACGAGTTCCAGGCGCGCTATCCGCAACTGAGCCTGCGCCTGCTGCTCGGCGACCGGGTGACCGATCTCTACCGGCAACCGGTGGACGTGGCGATCCGCTACGGCGCACCGGCCGACTCCAGCCTGGTCGCCCTGCCGCTGGCGCCGGACAACCGGCGAGTGCTCTGCGCCGCGCCGGGCTACCTGGCGGAGCGCGGCGAGCCGCGCCAGCCGGACGACCTGCGCGAGCACAATTGCCTGCTCTACCAACTCGGCGGCCGGGTACACGACCGCTGGGCGTTCCAGCGGGGCCGCCGCAGCCTGACCCTGACGGTCGCCGGCGACCGGGTCTGCGACGACGCCGACGTGGTGCGGCGCTGGGCCCTGGCCGGCAAGGGACTGGTCTACAAGTCCTGGCTGGACGTGGCCGAGGACGTGCGCGCCGGGCGCCTGCGCCTGCTGCTGCCGGAGTGGCAGGGCGAAGCGACGCCGATGAACCTCTTGTGTACCCACCGCGCCCAGTTGACCCGCCCGGTGACCCTCTTGCGCGCGTTCGTGCGCGAGCGTTGCGACGCATTGCTGGCGGAGGCTCCATGGACGAGGAACTGAACCGGGCGGCGAGCCTGGCCATCGAGCTGGCGGACGTGGACAGCGCCGCGCGCTTGCACGAACGCCTGCGCGAGGCCCTGGCGTTGCCGCCGTGGTACGGATGCAACTGGGATGCCTTCTGGGACGCCATCAGCGGCCTGGTGCCGATGCCCCGGCGATTGCGTCTGCAAGGCTGGAGCGACTTCGCTCGGCGCCTGCCGGAGGAAGCGGCGCAGCTTTCGGCCTGCCTGGAGGCGTTGCGCGAGACGTACCCGCAACTGGCGCCGGAAGTCCTGCGCGACGCTTGATCAGTCCCAGCCGAACAGCTCGGCGGCGTTGCGGCTGCTGCTCGCCGCCAGTTCCTCGGCGTCGACCCCGCGCAGCTCGGCGAGGGCGCGGCAGATGTCCGGCAGGTGCTCCGGACTGTTGCGCTGGCCGGGATACATCGAGGGCGCCATGTCCGGCGCATCGGTTTCCAGCACGATGGCGTCGGCCGGCAGCTCCGCCGCCACCTTGCGCAGGCGGTTGGCCTGCGGCCAGGTCGGCGCGCCGCCGAGGCCGAGGCGGAAGCCGAGCTTGAGGTACTCGCGGGCTTCCTCGCGGCTGCCGGCGAAGGCATGGATGATGCCACGGCGCTCCAGGCGGATGCGCTTGAGGGTGGCGATGGTCGCCGCGTGGGCACGGCGCACGTGGATCAGCGCCGGCAGGCGGAATTCCGCGGCCAGCCGCAGTTGGGCCTCGAACAGCGCCTGCTGGGCGTCGCGGTCGAGGTGTTCCAGGTAGTAGTCCAGGCCGATCTCGCCGACCGCGCAGAGCTTCGTCTCGCCGCGCAGGCGTTGCAGCCACTGGCGCAGGTCGTCCAGGTGCTGCGGGCGGTGCCGCGCCAGGTAGACGGGGTGCAGGCCGAGCGCCGCGTACAGGCCATCCTCGGCCTGCGCCAGGTCCCAGACCCGTTGCCAGTTCTCGCGGTAGACGCCGAGCACCACCTGGCGCTCGACCCCCAGCGCGCGGCTGCGTTGCAGCAGCGCGGCGCGGTCGGCGTCGAAGTCCGGGAAGTCGAGGTGGTTGTGGGTGTCGACCAGGCGCATGGCGGCCGGCTCAGTCGCGCAGCTTGAGTTGCCGGGGGACGGCGTGCAGGCCCGGCCGGTAGTCGTTCTCCTCGACCGCGCGGAGCGCCAGTTCGAGGGCGTTGGCGGCGATCAGCGCGTGCTGCTGGTAGATCGAGTTGACCTTCAGCGGCACGAAGTCGAGCAACTGGGTGTCGCCGAAGGTCGCCACCCGCAAGCCTTCGGGCCAACCGTCGGCGCGCGCCTGGAACACATCGAAGACGCCTTCGAGGAGTACATAGGCAGTGGTCACCAGGGCGTCGGGCAGGTAGCCCAGGCGCTCGAGCAATTGCTCCATCAGGCGGCGTCCGCACTCGCGGCTGAACACCTCGGCATGCTCGACGATGACCTCGCCGCGGAAGTCCTTCAGCGCCTGGCGGAAGCCGGCGGCGCGGTCGTGGCTGATGATCAGGTCCGCCCGCGCGCCGAGCAGGGCGATATGGCGCGGCGCCGGTTGCAACAGGGTTTCGGTGAGGCGGCGCGCGGCGTCCTGGTCGTCGCTGATCACCGAGGCGAAGCGCTGCGGGTCGAGCTGGCGGTCGATGGCCACCACCGGCAGGCCTTCGGCGACCAGCCGGGCATGGGTATCATCCCCGGCCGGCAGGCAACTGGCGACGATCAGCGCGTCGCAGCGGCGCGCGCGGAACAGGTTGACCACCTGGCGCTCGGTCTCCGGCTCGTCGTCGGAGCAGGCGATCAGCAACTGGTAGCCGCGCGCCCGGGCGCCTTGTTCGAGTTGCTTGGCGAGGCGGGCGTAGCTGGGGTTTTCCAGGTCCGGGAGGATGAAGCCGAGGGTGCGGGTCTGCCCGCGGCGCAGGCCGGCGGCCTGCTGGTCCGGCTGGTAGCCGTGTTCCTCGACCACGGCAAGCACGCGCTCGACGGTGGCGGCGCTGATGCGCCGCTGGGCGGCCTTGCCATTGATGACGTAGCTGGCGGTGGTCACCGAGACCCCGGCCAGGCGGGCGATATCACTGAGTTTCAAACCGATCTCTACTGGAGGCGACGACAAGTTGGGCTTCAAGGATCAATCATTATCGGGTAACGTGCCAATTTAATTAAGTGAATCGATTCAGCAAAAGATTCCGGCGAAGCCGGCGCCCCCTGCCCCAGGCTGCCTCGCGCAGCCCGAACGCGGCGCCGCCTGCGCTATGGCAGGTCAATGACAACAAGCGGATCACCGCCCCAGGCTGTACGGAAGGCTCCCGCGAGCCGCTTTCCGCTACCGCCGGCACATCCCGCGCCCGCGCCTCGGCGCGGCGGGACGATCCGGACGTGAGACGGGGAGCCGTTCGCTCCTGAGGAGGTTTCCATGCTCGAACTCGATACCCGGCAGATCCGCATGGGCCAGCGCGCCGCGGACAAGGCCGAAGCCCTGCGCCTGCTCGGCGCGGCGCTGGTCGCCGACGGCCTGGCCGCGCCCGGCTATGCCGAGGGCCTGAAGGCGCGCGAGGCACAAGGCTCCACCTACCTCGGCCAGGGCATCGCCATACCCCATGGGACCCCGGATACCCGCGAGCTGGTCTTCAGCACCGGTGTGCGCCTGCTGCAATTCCCCGAGGGAGTGGACTGGGGCGATGGCCAGCAGGTCTACCTGGCCATCGGCATCGCGGCGAAGTCCGACGAACACCTGCAGCTCCTGCAATTGCTCACCCGCGCCCTCGGCGAGGCCGACCTGGGACCGGCGCTGAGCGCGGCCGCCAGCGCCGAGGAAGTCCTCGGCCTGTTGCAGGGCGCGCCGCAGGAACTGGCGCTGGACGCACAACTGGTCGGCCTCGGCCAGAACGCCGAGGACCTCGACGAACTGGCCTGGCTCGGCGCGCGCCTGTTGAAGAAGGCCGGCTGCGTGGAGAACGGCTTCGCCGCCGTGCTCCAGCAGACCGAACCGTTGCCGCTGGGCGACGGGCTGTGCTGGTTGCACAGCGAACAATTGGTGAAGCGCCCCGGGCTGGCCTTCGTTACTCCGGCGCAACCGTTGCAGCACCAGGGGCAACCGGTCACCGGGCTGTTCTGCCTGGCCAGCCTGGGCGAAGCGCACCAGGCGCTGCTCGAACGCCTGTGCGACCTGTTGCTGGAAGGGCGTGGCGCCGAGCTGGTGCGCGCCACCAGCAGCCGCAGCGTACTCGCGGCGCTCGGTGGCGAGCTGCCGCCGGACTGGCCCAGCGCGCGAGCGGTCCTGGCCAACCCGCATGGCCTGCATGCCCGCCCGGCCCAGGCGCTGGCGCAGCTGGCCAAGGGCTTCGCCGGCGAGATCCGGGTACGCCTGGCCGACAGCGAGGCGGCCCCCGTCTCGGCGAAGAGCCTGAGCAAGCTGCTCGCCCTCGGCGCGCGACGCGGCCAGACGCTGGAGTTCAGCGCCGAGCCGGCGATCGCCGAGGACGCGCTGCCAGCCTTGCTGGCCGCGGTGCGCGAGGGGCTCGGCGAGGAGGTCGAAGCGCTGGCGGAGGAGGCCTTGCCCGATGCCGTCGGCGAGGCGGAAGAGGATGCCCGGCCGGCGCCGCTGCGCGCCGGCGAGCGCCTGCAGGCGATCGCCGCGTCGCCGGGCATCGCCAGTGGTCCGGCGCATGTCCAGGTGGCGCAGCGCTTCGAGTTCCAGCCGCGTGGCGAGTCGCCGGCCCATGAACGCGAGCGCCTGCTGCGGGCCAAGCGGGCGGTGGACGAGGAGATCGTCGGCCTGGTCGAACGCAGCACGGTGAAGGCGATCCGCGAGATTTTCGTCACCCACCGGGAGATGCTCGACGATCCGGAACTGGCCGAGCAGGTGCAACTGCGCCTGAATCGCGGCGAAAGCGCCGAAGCGGCCTGGAGTCGGGTAGTGGAAGACAGCGCGGCGCAGCAGGAGGCGCTGCACGACACCTTGCTCGCCGAGCGCGCCGCCGACCTCCGCGACCTCGGCCGGCGGGTGCTGGCCAGGCTCTGCGGGGTGGAGGCGCCGCGCGAGCCGGAGCAGCCGTACATCCTGGTGATGGACGAGGTCGGCCCCTCCGATGTCGCCCGCCTCGACGCCCAGCGGGTCGCCGGCATCCTCACGGCGCGCGGCGGCGCCACTTCGCACAGCGCGATCATCGCCCGCGCCCTCGGCATTCCGGCATTGGTCGGCGCCGGCGCGGCGGTGCTCGGCCTGGAGCCGGGCACGGCACTGCTGCTGGATGGCGAACACGGCTGGCTGCAGGTGGCGCCGAGCACCGAACAGTTGCAGCAGGCCGCCGCCGAGCGCGACGCCCGCCAGCAGCGCCAGGCCCGCGCCGACGCGCAGCGTCTGGAGCCTGCGCGGACCCGCGACGGCCACGCGGTGGAAGTCTGCGCCAACCTTGGCGACACCGCCGGCGCCGCGCGCGCGGTGGAGCTGGGCGCCGAGGGCGTTGGCCTGCTGCGCACCGAGTTCGTCTTCATGAACAACGCCCGCGCGCCGGACCTGGCGACCCAGGAAGCGGAATACCGTCGGGTGCTCGACGCCCTCGACGGACGTCCGCTGGTGGCGCGGACCCTGGATGTCGGCGGGGACAAGCCGCTGCCGTACTGGCCGATTTCCCACGAAGAGAATCCCTATCTGGGCCTGCGCGGTATCCGCTTGACCCTGCAGCGACCGCAGATCCTCGAGACCCAGTTGCGCGCGCTGTTCCGCGCCGCCGGGGAGCGACCGCTGCGGGTGATGTTTCCGATGGTCGGCAGCCTCGACGAATGGCGCCAGGCGCGTGACCTGGCGCTGCGCCTGCGCGAGGAAATCCCGCTGGCCGACCTGCAACTGGGGATCATGGTTGAGGTGCCCTCGGCGGCGTTGCTCGCGCCGGTGCTGGCCCGCGAGGTGGATTTCTTCAGCGTCGGCACCAACGACCTGACCCAGTACACCCTGGCCATCGATCGCGGCCACCCGAGTCTTTCGGCCCAGGCCGACGGCCTGCATCCGGCGGTGCTGCAACTGATCGACATGACCGTCCGCGCCGCCCATGCCGAGGGCAAGTGGGTCGGCGTCTGCGGCGAACTGGCGGCCGACCCGCTGGCGTTGCCGCTGCTGGTCGGCCTGGGAGTGGACGAGCTGAGCGTCTCGGCGCGCAGCATCGCCCTGGTCAAGGCCGGCGTGCGCGAACTGCAGCTGGTCGCTGCGCGCGGCCTGGCCCGCAAAGCCCTGGGCCTGGCGAGCGCCGCCGAGGTCCGGGCCCTGGTGGAAGCGGAGGTGCAGTAATGGCGCGGATCCTGACGATTACCCTGAATCCGGCGCTGGACCTCACCGTGCGCCTGCGCCAGCTGGAACTGGGGGCGGTTAACCGCAGCGAGGCGGTGCTGACCCAGGCCGCCGGCAAGGGCCTGAACGTCGCCCAGGTGCTTGCCGACCTCGGCCATCGGTTGACGGTCAGCGGCTTCCTCGGCGAAGACAACCAGCCGCCGTTCACCGCCATGTTCCAGCGTCGTGGCTTCGCCGATGCGTTCGTCCGGGTGCCGGGCGAAACCCGCAGCAACATCAAGCTGGCCGAGCGCGGCGGGCGCGTCAGCGACCTCAACGGGCCGGGCCCGGAGGCCGACGAGCGAGCCCAGGCGGCGTTGCTCGAACGCCTCGACCGGCTTGCCGGGGAGCACGAGCTGGCGGTGGTCGCCGGCAGCCTGCCGCGCGGGGTCGAGCCGGAATGGCTGGGCGAACTGCTGCGGCGCTTGCGGCGCCTCGGCCTGAAGGTCGCCTTCGACAGCAGCGGCGCGGCCCTGCGCGAAGGTGTGAAGGCTGCGCCGTGGATGATCAAGCCGAACGTCGAGGAACTGGCCGACCTCTGCTCGGCGCCGATGGATGACCTGGCCGCACAGCGCCAGGCGGCCGAACGCCTGCGCCATGACGGGGTAGGCCAGGTGGTGATTTCCCAGGGCGCCGCGGGGGTCAACTGGTTCGCCGCCGAGGGTGCCTGGCAGGCGCGGCCGCCGGCGGTGGACGTGGCCAGCACGGTGGGCGCCGGCGATTCCCTGCTGGCCGGCATGCTGCACGGCCTGGCCAGCGGCTGGCCGGCCGAGCGGGTGCTGCGTCAGGCCACCGCCATCGCCAGCCTGGCGGTGACCCAGTTCGAGTTCGGCATCGGCGATCCGCAGCGCCTGGCGCGGATCGAAGCGGGCGTCGTGGTGCAGCCATTGGTCGAGGAGGCCTGAGATGAAACTAGCGATCGTCACCGCCTGCCCTGGCGGACAGGTCACCAGCGTGCTCGCCGCGCGCCTGCTGCGGGGCGCCGCCGAGCGCCTGGGCTGGGAAACCTGCGTCGAGGCGAATGCCGGGTCGAGGCCCGAGGGCGAACTGAGCGCCGAACAGATCGCCGAAGCCGACTGGGTCCTGCTGGTCGGCGTCGAGCCGCTGGCGGCGGCGCGTTTCGTCGGCAAGCCGGTGTATCGCGCGCGTCCCGCCGAGGCGCTGGCCGATCCGCGCGCCTTCCTCCAGCGGGCCGCCGCCCTGGCGAGTGTGGAGGTCGCCGGGGACGAGGCCGGCCTGGTTGCGCCGGAGGCCGGAGCGGCACCGCGGATCGTCGCGGTGACCGCCTGTCCGACCGGCGTGGCGCATACCTTCATGGCCGCCGAGGCGTTGCAGCTCGCGGCGGGGCAACTGGGCTTCGCGTTGCAGGTCGAGACCCAGGGCTCGGTCGGCGCGCGCAACCCGCTCGACCCGGCGGACATCGCCGCCGCCGACGTGGTCCTGCTGGCCGCCGACATCGACGTGGACACGGCCCGTTTCGCCGGCAAGAAGATCTACCGTTGCGGCACCGGCGTGGCCCTCAAGCAGGCCCGCGCGACGCTCGAGCGGGCGCTGGCGGAAGGGCAGGTCGAGAGCGCGGGCGCAGCCAGCGCGGTGGTCGCCAGGGACGAGAAGCGCGGGGTGTACAAGCACCTGCTGACCGGGGTGTCGTTCATGTTGCCGATGGTGGTCGCGGGCGGCCTGCTGATCGCCCTGTCGCTGGCCTTCGGCATCGATGCCTACAAGCAGCCGGGCAGCCTGGCGGCGGTGCTGAGGACGGTCGGCGACACGGCTTTCGTCCTGATGGTGCCGATGCTCGCCGGCTACATCGCCTATTCCATCGCCGACCGCCCGGGCCTGGCGCCGGGCATGCTCGGCGGCCTGCTCGCCGGGACCCTCGGCGCCGGGTTCATCGGCGGGATAGTCGCCGGCTTCATCGCCGGCTATGCGGCGCGGGCCATCAGCCACGGGCTGAGGCTGCCGGCGAGCCTGGAAGCGCTGAAGCCGATCCTGGTCATCCCGTTGCTGGCCAGCCTGGTCACCGGCCTGCTGATGCTCTACGTGGTCGGCAAGCCGGTGGCCGGGATGCTCGCGGCACTGACCGGGTTCCTCGACGGCATGGGTACCTCCAATGCCATCCTCCTCGGCCTGCTGCTCGGCGGGATGATGTGCGTCGACCTCGGCGGACCGGTCAACAAGGCCGCCTACGCCTTTTCCGTCGGCCTGCTCTCGTCGCACAGCTACGCGCCGATGGCGGCGGTGATGGCGGCGGGCATGGTGCCGCCGATCGGCATGGGCCTGGCGACCCTGCTGGCGCGGCGCAAGTTCGCCGAGAGCGAGCGGCAGGCCGGCAAGGCAGCCTCGGTGCTGGGGCTGTGCTTCATCTCCGAAGGCGCGATCCCGTTCGCCGCCAAGGACCCGTTGCGGGTGATCCCGGCGAGCATCGCCGGCGGCGCGCTGACCGGCGCCCTGTCGATGTATTTCGGCTGCAAGTTGCAGGCGCCTCACGGCGGGTTGTTCGTGATGCTGGTGCCCAACGCGATCAACCACGCCCTGGCGTACCTGCTGGCGATCGTCGCCGGCAGCCTGCTTACCGGGCTGCTCTACGCCGTGCTCAAGCGCGGCGCCGAGCCGGGACTGGCGTTGGGGACCTCGTCCTCGCGGGAGCCGGCGGCTGGCGGATAGCCGCGAGGCGGTCATGCGCCCTACGCCACCTGAGCGACGTGGCAGGGGGTAGGGCGAATAACGCCGCAGGCGTTATCCGCCGATACTCCGGCGAACCGGCGGATAACCGCAGCGGTTATTCGCCCCAGCGGTCGATCCGACCTGGGGCGGCCTCAGGCCTGGCGCAACAGGCGCACGCCATCTTCCTGTGCGAGGCTGGCCTCGTTGATCGGCAACGAGCAGGACTGCCCGCGTCCCATCGGGTAGTAGTGGAAGCCGTGGCGGGCCATGCGCTCGGGGTCGTAGAGGTTGCGCCCGTCGAAGATCACCGGGGCCTTCAGGCGCTCCTTGAGCAGCTCGAAATCCGGTGCCTTGAATTGCTGCCACTCGGTGCAGATGACCAGCGCATCGGCGCCTCCCAGGGTCGCCTCGGGGGTGCCCATCAGGCTCAGGCGTTCGTCGTGGCCATAGAGCCGCTGGGTTTCCTGCATGGCTTCGGGATCGTAGGCGCGCACCTGCGCGCCGTGGCGCCAGAGCGCTTCCATCAGTTCGCGGCTGGGCGCGTCGCGCATGTCGTCGGTGTTCGGCTTGAAGGCCAGGCCCCAAAGGGCGAAGGTCTTGCCGCGCAGGTCGCCGTCGTAGAACACCCGGATGCGTTCGAACAGCTTGTGCTTCTGCCGCCGGTTGATCGCTTCCACTGCCTGCAACAGGTCGCTGGAGCAATGCGCCTGCTCGGCGCTGTGGATCAGCGCGCGCATGTCCTTGGGGAAGCAGGAGCCGCCGTAGCCGCAGCCGGGGTAGATGAAGTGGTAGCCGATCCGCGGGTCGGCGCCGATGCCCTGGCGCACCGCCTCGATGTCGGCGCCGAGGTGTTCGGCCAGTTCGGCGATCTGGTTGATGAAGCTGATCTTGGTCGCCAGCATGCCGTTCGCCGCGTACTTGGTCAGTTCGGCGCTGCGCAGGCCCATGAACAGCATGCGGTCGTGGTTGCGGTTGAACGGCTCGTAGAGTTCGCGCATCACCTGGCGCACCTCTTCGTTGTCGCAGCCGACCACGATGCGGTCCGGGCGCCGGCAGTCGGCGACGGCGGAGCCTTCCTTGAGGAATTCCGGGTTGGAGACGATCTCGAATTCCAGCTCGCGTCCGTCGGCTTCCAGGCGCCGCTCGATGTGCGCGCGCAGGCGGTCGCCGGTGCCTACCGGGACGGTCGATTTCTCCACCACGATGACGGGCTTGCGGCGATGCTCGGCGATGGCATCGGCCACCGCGAAGACCGCGCCGAGATCGGCCGCGCCGTCCTCGCCAGGCGGGGTACCGACCGCGATGAACTGCACCCGGCCGTGTTCCACGGCGAGGCGCGCATCGCTGCTGAAACGCAGGCGGCCGCTGTCCAGGCCTTCGCGCAGCAAGGCGTCGAGCCCGGGTTCGTAGATGCTGGCGAGGCCCTGCGCGAGGCGTTCGACCTTGTTCCGGTCGATGTCCATGCACAGTACATCGTGGCCCACTTCGGCGAGGACGGCGGCCTGCACCAGTCCTACATAGCCACTGCCGAATACGCTGATCTTCATGGTGCTTTCCTCGACGGATGATGCGCGGGCGCGGCAGCGGTGCGGCGGGCGTTGACGGTCAACACGCCGAGCACCACCAGGCCTACGCCCAGGGTCTTGCTGGTACTGAAGGTTTCATCGAACGCCGGCAGGCTCGCCGCCAGCAGGTAGACCAGCGCGTAGCTGGCGCTCAACAGGCTGTAGGCGCGGCCCAGCGGCAAGTGGCGCAGGGCGGCCAGCCAGCACAGCAGGGAGGCGGCGTAGGCCGTCACCGCCAGGGCTACCGCGAGCAGCGCGGCGCGCTCCGGCGTTTGCCCGGCCCAGGCTTCCGGTAGCGGCAGGCGGCTCATGCCCCAGCGCATGCCGAGCTGGGCGGCGCTGGCCAGCAGCATGCTGCCCAGCGCCGCCAGCCAGCCGCGTAGCGCGTTCATGCGCTCCTCCCGAGCAGGACCACGCCGGCGACGATCAGCAACAGGCCGGCGAGGTGGCGGCGATCCACCGGCTCATCGAAGACGAAGCGTGCCGCCAGGGTGACCAGGACGAAGTTCAGCGCCAGCATCGGATAGGCGCTGCCGACTTCCACCCGTTGCAGGAGCAGCAGCCAGCAGAGCAGGCCGAGCCCGAGGGCGAGCAGCGCCAGCCACGGCCACGGACTGCGCAGGCGCGCCGTCCAGCCGTCGGCGGCGACCAGGCGCCAGTGCTCCACGGTGAGCTTCTGCGCAACCTGGCCGAGGCCGGTCATGAGCAGGGTGGCGAGCAGCAGCGCGGCGCTCATGGGCGCACCTGCGGCAGGATCGCCAGGACCAGGTTGCCGTTCCGGTAGCGTTCGCCGTCGCCCGGCAACAGCGCCAGCTGGTAGCGGTCGCTGGCGCTGTTGATCCGCAGCAGCACGGCAACCGAGCCGTCCTGGCGTGCCCGCCAGAGCCACTGGCGGATGTCTGCCAAGGGCACGCTGCGCTGGCTGTGCTCGGGGTAGGAGAGGCCGTACTTCAGCTCGCCGCGCGTGTCGTAGAGCGTCACGTCGCTACGACGCAGGCGCCAGGCGAGGGCCGAGGCGGCGCCGAGGTCGTTGCTCAGCAGATGGCGGGCGCCGGTCAGTTCGTCGAGGTGTTCGGCGACGAACAGGTCGGGGGTCTTGTTCTGCACCACATGGTTGGGCATCGCTGCCGGCAGCAGCGCGATCAGCACCCAGCTCGCCAGCAGCGGCGCGGCCCAGGCGCGTAGCGGGTAGCGCCACTGGGCGAGGCCGGCGGCGGCCCAGGCGCCGATCACCAGCAGGACCAGGAACAGCTCGAAGGGTTCTTCCTGGTACACCGGCTTGCGCAGTTGCAGGTAGGCCAGGGCCGCCAGCGCGAGGAGCGCCAGGCCCAGGTTGAGCAGCCCGTTGCCGCGCAGCGCGACGCTGTTCCCCAGGCGCAGCCGCTGCACCAGGGCGTGGCCCATGAGCAGTGCCAGCGGCAGCAGGCAGGGCATGATGTAGGTCGGCAGCTTGCCCCGGCTCAGGCTGAAGAACGCCAGCGGCAACAGCAGCCATAGCGCCAGGAAGACCACCGGCGCCTGGCGCCGCTCGTGCCAGGCCTGGCGCAGAGCGCTCGGCAGCAGGCCGCTCCAGGGCAGGCAGGCGACCACCAGCAACGGCAGGTAGAACCACCACGGGCGAGAGTGCTGGGCGTCTTCGCCGGCGAAGCGGCGGATGTGTTCGTGCCAGAAGAAGAACCGCCAGTAGTCCGCTTCCCGCGCATGCACGGCGAGCGCCCAGGGCAGGCAGACGAGCAGCGCCGCCAGCACCGCCAGCGCGCCGTAGCCAAGCAGCTCGCGCCAGCGCCGCTGCCAGAGCATGTAGGGCAGGGCGACCAGCACCGGCAGCAGCCAGGCGAGGAAGCCCTTGGTCAGGAAGCCCATGCCGCAGGCGAGGCCGAGCAGGATCCAGCCGAGCAGGCGCGCGCGGCGGCTCCCCGCGTCGAGGGCGTACCACAGCGCCACCAGGCTCAGGTTGACCCAGAAGGTGAATTGCGGGTCGAGGTTGGCATAGCCGGACTGCCCGGCGATCAAGCCGAAGCTGGCGTAGAGCAGCGCGCACGCCAGGCTGGTGCGCGGGTCGCGCCACAGGCGGCGGGCCAGCAGGTAGGCGAGCAGGACGCTGAGGGCGGTGGCGACGACCGAGGCGATGCGCACGCCGAACAGGTTTTCGCCGAAGACCGCCTGGCCGAGGGCGATCATCCAGTAGCCGGCGACCGGCTTCTCGAAGTAGCGCAGGCCGAGGAAGTGCGGCGACACCCAGTCGCCGCCCAGCAGCATCGCCTGGCTGATCTGCGCGTAGCGGGTCTCGTCGGGAATCCACAGGCCATGGTTGCTCAATGGAACCAGGTAGAACAGGCCGAAGGCGATCAGCAGCAGCGACCAGGTCTGGCGGCGGCTCATGGCTGGCGCACTCCCAGCCAGCCCTCGCGGCCGGCCAGGCGGCCGCGCACCAGTTCGGCCAGCGGCAGGCTGCGCGGATCGTCCGGCAGCAGTTCGCCCAACGGGCGGAAGCGGATGCCACGCCGTTCGGCGCGCCGCAGCAGTTCGCGGAACGCCGGGGCGAGGAGCAGCCCCTCGACCTCGGCGTGGATGGTGTAGACGTTGTCGCGGCCAGCGGCGAAGCGTTCCAGGATGAAGTCGTTGTAGGCCTCGCGCGGCAGGCCGGGACCGACCACCTCGTCGAAGGTCGGCAGGTTCACCGGCACCTGCGGGATGCCGGGGCTGCCGTCGGCCAGGCGCGGGCGGAACGCGCCGCGTCCGCGGCAGTCGCTGTTGTAGCGGAAGCCGAAGGGCTGCTTGGCCTCGACCACCCGGCCATCGGCGCGCCAGCCGGCGGCGGCGGAACAACGCACCGGCTGGCCGAGGATGTCCGCCAGGCAATCGCTGCCGCGGCGGATCTGCTCGCCGAGCTGCTGCGCGCTCCAGACGCCGACGTGGGTCTGCCAGGCATGGTGGTCCCAGGCGTGCAGGCCGACCTCGTGGCCGGCGGCCTGGGTCCGCCGCATCAGCGGGCCGAGTTCGCGGCCGATCGGCTTGCCCGGCCAGGCGGTGCCGGCCAGCAGGATGTCCCAGCCATACAGGCTGGCGGCGCGCGAGCGGAGCATCTTCCAGAAGAACGCCGGGCGCGCCAGGCGCCAGAGGTGGCGGCCCATGTTGTCCGGGCCGACGCTGAAGAAGAAGGTCGCCTTCAGCCCGGCTTCGTCGAGCAGGTCGAGCAGCCGCGGCACCCCGTCGCGGGTGCCGCGGAAGGTGTCGACGTCGATGCGCAGGCCGGCCTGGATCACGCCTGTGCCTCGCGCTCGCGGAGCGCTTCGTGGAGGAAGAAGTCGAGGGTCTTGCCGATGGTCTCGCGCAGTTCGATGGTGGGCTGCCAGTCGAGCAGGCGCCGGGCGTTGTCGATGCTCGGCTTGCGGTGGGCCACGTCCTGGTAGCCGTCGCCGTAGAAGCTGCGGCTCTCCACCTCGCGGAAGCCGGCGAAGGGCGGGAACTGCGCGCGCAGCGGGTGGGCCTCGAACTGGCGCAGCAGTTCCTCGCCGAGCTGGCGGATGCTCGCCTCGTTGTCCGGGTTGCCGATGTTGACGATCTGCCCGTCGCAGCGGCCGTCGCGGTTGTCGATGATCCGCGCGAGGGCCTCGATGCCGTCGTCGACGTCGGTGAAGCAGCGCTTCTGCGCGCCGCCGTCGACCAGGCGGATCGGCGTGCCTTCGACCAGGTGCAGGATGAGCTGGGTGATCGCCCGCGAGCTGCCGATCCGCGCCGAATCCAGGCGGTCCAGGCGCGGGCCCATCCAGTTGAACGGACGGAACAGGGTGAAGCGCAGGCCCTGCTGGCCGTAGGCCCAGATCACCCGGTCGAGCAACTGCTTGGACACCGAGTAGATCCAGCGCTGCTTGTTGATCGGCCCGACCACCAGATTCGAGCGGTCTTCGTCGAAGTCCGGGTCCTGGCACATGCCGTAGACCTCGGAGGTGGAAGGGAACACCACGCGTTTGCCGTATTTCACGCAGTAGCGGACGATCCGCAGGTTTTCCTCGAAGTCCAGTTCGAACACCCGCAGCGGGTTGCGCGTGTACTCGATGGGCGTGGCGATGGCCACCAGCGGCAGGACCACGTCGCATTTCTTCACATGGTATTCGAGCCACTCCGAATGGATGCCGATGTCGCCTTCGACGAAGTGGAAATGCGGGTCGGCCTTGAGCCGTTCGATGGCGTCGGAGCCGATGTCCATGCCGTGGACCTCGTAGCGCCCGTCGCGCAGCAGGCGTTCGGACAGGTGGTTGCCGATGAAGCCGTTGACCCCGAGGATCAGCACCCGCGTGCGGCGCTGCGGGCCGGACGCCGCGCCACGCAGGCGCGCGCCCTCGACCAGGCCCAGCTCGGTGGCCAGTTGCGTGCCGGCCAGGTACAGGCCGCGCTCGCCGCGCTGGCCGAAGCGCAGCACCAGCGAGTCCTCGCCGCAGGCGATCCGCAGCGGGTCGCAGGACAGTACGCTGCCCGGCTCGCGACCGTGGTTGCCGGCGACCACCTCGGCGCTCCAGACGATCAGCTTCTGTTCGCCGACCTGGCAGAAGGCGCCAGGGTAGGGCTGGGTCACCGCGCGCACCAGGTCGTACAACTGCCGTGCCGGCCTGTGCCAGTCGAGCAGGCCGTCCGCCGGGGTGCGCCGGCCGAAGTGGCTGGCCTGGCTCTCGTCCTGCTCGACTTCCGGCAGCACGCCGAGGGCGAGCAGCGGCAGGCTGTCGCGCAGCAGGGCGCCGGCGGCCTTGCGCAGCTTGCCGTGCAGGCTCAGGGCGGTGTCCTCGGGGTCGATGGCGACGGCCTGCTGGGCGAGGATCGGCCCGGCGTCGGCGCGCTCGATCATGCGATGCAGGGTCACCCCGGTCTGCGTTTCGCCGTTGACCAGCACCCAGTTCGCCGGGGCGCGTCCGCGGTAGCGCGGCAGCAGCGAACCGTGCAGGTTGTAGGCGCCGCGTGCGGCGCAGGCGAGCAGCTCGGCGCCGAGCAGGCGGCGGTAGTAGAAGGAGAACAGGAAGTCCGGGCGCAGTTGGCGGATGCGCTCCAGCCACAGCGGATGGTTCACGTCCTCGGGCGCGTGCAGCGGAATGCCGCGCTCGGCACAGAGGCGTGCGACCGAGGCGTAGAAGGTGTTTTCCCGTGGGTCGTCGGCATGGGTGAAGACGGCGGCGATCTCGTAGCCGGCATTGAGCAGGGCTTCGATACCGGTGCAACCGATGTCGTGGTAGGCGAAGACGACGGCTTTCGAGGTCATGGCGTGGAAGGCTCGCTGGATGAAGAGGTGAAACCGACCCGCTGTAGGGCCGAGGGAAGCGCGGAGGGCGTGGCGCGGACCACGCGCTCGATGAAGAAGCGCGGCCGCGCGCGCACGTCGCTGTACATGCGCCCGAGGTACTCGCCGAGCAGGCCCATGCCGAGCAACTGCACGCCGCTGAACATGAACAGCACGGCGAACAGCACGAACAGGCCGTTGCCGGCCCAGGCGGCGCCGAAGGCCAGGCGCAGCACGAGGAGGAACAGGGCGAAGAGGAAGCCGGCCAGGGCCATGCCGCCGCCGACCAGGCTGAGCAGGCGCAGCGGCGTGGTGGTCATGCAGGTGACCAGGTCGAACATCAGGTTGAGCAGGCGCATCGCGCTGTATTTCGATTCGCCGTGGGCGCGCTCGGCGTGGGCGACGCGGATCTCGCAGGTATGCCGGGCGAAGCCGTTGGCCAGGATCGGGATGAAGGTACTGCGTTCGCGGCAGGCCAGCATCGCTTCGACGATGCTGCGCCGGTAGGCGCGCAGCATGCAGCCGTAGTCGTGCATGGCGACCCCGGTGGAGCGCTGCACCGCCAGGTTCACCAGGCGCGAAGGCCAGCGCCGCCAGGCCGAGTCCTGGCGCTCGGCGCGGATGCTGCCGACCACGTCGTAGCCCTGCGCGGCGCGCTCCACCAGGCGCGGGATTTCCTCCGGCGGGTTCTGCAGGTCGGCATCGAGGGTGATCACCAGGTCTCCACGGGACTGTTCGAAGCCGGCGAGGATCGCCGCGTGCTGGCCGTAGTTGCGGTTGAGGATCACCGCCACCACGGCGCTGCCGTCGCGTTCGGCGGCGGCCTGCAAGAGTTCCGCGGAGCGGTCGCGGCTGCCGTCGTCGACCAGCACGATCTCGAAGGCGCGGCCCAGCTCCAGGCAGGCGGCCTCGGTGCGGCGCAGCAGTTCGGGCAGGCTGGCTTCCTCGTTGTAGACCGGGATCACCACCGAGACCAGGTCGATCGGATAGGGCTTCATCGACGTTTCTCCAGGATGTCCTCGATGGCGCGGGCGACGCGCTCGATGTCGTCGTCGCGCATGTCGGGGAACAGCGGGATGGAGCACAGGCGGGCCGAGTTCCACTCGCTGTTGGGCAGGCTCAGGCGCGGCTGGCGCTGGCGGTAGTAGTGGTGCAGGTGACTGGCGATGAAATGGATGCCGCTACCGATGCCGCGCGCCTTCAGGGCTTCCATGAAGGCGTCGCGGCCCAGGCCGCAGGCCTCGGCGTCGATGCGCAGGATGAACAGGTGCCAGGCGTGGCGCTGCTTGTGCGCGGGCAGGCCGAGCGGCGCCAGCGGCAGGCCGGCGAGGCGCTCCAGGTAGCGTTCGGCGAGGGCCTGGCGGCGCGCGTTGAGCGCGTCCAGGCGCTTGAGCTGGACCAGCGCGAGGGCGGCGTTGAGGTCGGCCAGGTTGTATTTGAAACCGGGCTCGATCACTTCCGCCTGCGGCTTGCGTCCATGGCTCAGGCGGTCGTAGGCATCGACCCCGAGGCCGTGGAACTTGAGGCGGCGGACCCGTTCGGCGAGGGCGCTGTCGTCGCTGACGAACATCGCGCCTTCGGCGCAGGTCAGGTTCTTGATCGCGTGGAAGGAAAAGATCGCCGTGCCGCGGGAGCCTACCGGGCGCCCGCGGTATTCGCTGCCGACCGCGTGGGCGGCGTCCTCGACCAGGGCGATGCCGTGGCGCCCGGCGACCGTGCGCAGGCCTTCGAGATCCAGGGTGGAGCCGGCGTAGTGCACCGGCACGATGGCGCGGGTGCGCGGGCCGATGGCGGCTTCCACTGCCTGCGCCGAACACATCAGGGTGTCGCGGTCGACGTCGACGAACACCGGGGTGGCGCCGAGCAGGGTGATGACGTTGGCGGTGGAGACCCAGGTCAGCGACGGCGTGATCACTTCGTCGCCGGGGCCGATGCCCAGCGCCAGCAGGGTGACGTGCAGGGCGCCGGTGGCCGAGGATAGCGCCACCGCGTGGCGGCAGCCGAGGCGTTCGGCGAAGCGCTGTTCAAGCTCCTGGTTCTTCGGCCCGGTGGTGATCCAGCCGGAACGCAGGACCTGCTCCACGGCGGCGATTTCGTCCTCGCCGATGCTTGGCCGGGAGAATGGCAGAAAGTCCAGTGACATGTAATGAAGCCTCGGTACTGGGAGGGCGGTACGAAGAGGTTATTTATATGTCGCTGAATGCTGCCTGAACGTTTGTTAAGACTCGCTTAACAACGGCTGAATGAAGACTGAACGAACTCGAAGAAACTGGAGGATAAAGCCGGAAGCCGCGTTTTCAGGGGCTTGCAGGGTTGGTTGGAATGGATCTCGGGTGTTTTCTGAGTGGCCTTTATTAATAACCCGAGTCCTGTTTCTTTAAGGGTTCATTAATACTTGATGTCCGCTCCCCGTGAATATTCCGGAAACTTCATGGAAACATGGGGAGGGCCAGGGAAAGTCAATCCCGTAGGTTGTCGGAAAAAAACAACCCCCTGGCGGATCGCTCCGCCAGGGGGCCGGGTCGACGCTTCAGCGGCTGCCGGCGACCACTTGCAGGGCCGGTTCTGCGGTGCGCCCGTAGACGTCTTCCAGGCGCTCGATGTCGTCCTCGCCGAGGTAGCTGCCGGACTGCACCTCGATGATCTCCAGCGGGATCTTGCCGGGGTTGGCCAGGCGGTGCACGGAGGCGATCGGGATGTAGGTCGACTGGTTCTCGGTGAGCAGGAAGGTCTTGTCGTCGCAGGTCACCTGGGCGGTCCCGGAAACCACGATCCAGTGCTCGGCGCGGTGGTGGTGCATCTGCAGCGAGAGGCGCGCGCCGGGCTTCACGGTGATGTGCTTGACCTGGAAGCGGCCGCCCATGTCCACCGAGTCGTAGGAGCCCCACGGGCGGTAGACCTCGCAGTGGTTCTGGGTCTCGCTACGGCCCTGGGCGTCGAGGTCCTTGACCACGTGCTTGACGTCCTGCACCCGGTCCTTGTGGGCGATCATCATGGCGTCCTTGGTTTCCACCACCACGATGTCCTCCAGGCCGATCACCGAGACCAGCTTGCCGTTGCCGTGCACCAGGCAGTTGTGGCTGTCGTGGACCAGCACGTCGCCCTTGGTGACGTTGCCGTTGGCGTCCTTGGCGTGCACGTCCCAGATCGACGACCAGCTGCCGACGTCGTTCCAGCCGGCGGACAGCGGCACCACGCAGGCGCGCGAGGTCTTCTCCATCACCGCGTAGTCGATGGAGTTGTCCGGGCAGCATTCGAAGGTGGCGGCGTCGATGTTCACCAGGTCGCCGTCGTGCTGGCTGCGCTCCAGGGCCAGCAGGCAGGTGTCGTAGATGTCGGCGTCGTGCTTCTTCAGTTCTTCCAGGTAGCGGCTGGCGCGGAACAGGAACATGCCGCTGTTCCAGTAGTAGCCGCCGGCGGCGACGAACTCGCGGGCGCGGGCTTCGTCGGGTTTCTCGACGAAGCTCTGCACCCGGCTGACGCCTTCCGGCAGTTGCGCATCGGCGCTCGCGCGGATGTAGCCGTAACCGGTCTCGGGGCGGCTGGCGGGAATGCCGAAGAGCACCATCTCGCCCTTTTCGGCGGCGTTGGTGGCCAGCGCCAGGGCCTGCTGGAAGGCGCGCTGGTCCTCGATCACGTGGTCGGCGGGAAGGATCAGCAGCAGTTCGTCGCGGCCTTCGGCGACCAGTTTCATCGCGGCGATGGCCACCGCCGGCGCCGTGTTGCGGCCGAAGGGTTCGAGCAGGATCGCCTGGCTCGCCAGGTTCTGCGCCTCCAGCTGTTCCTGGACGATGAAGCGGTGCTCCTTGTTGCACACCAGCAGCGGCGCCTGCATGCCGTCGAAGGCCAGGCGCTTGATGGTCTGCTGGAACAGGGTGTCGTCGCCGGTGAGGGCGAGGAACTGCTTGGGGTACTGCTTGCGGGAAAGAGGCCAGAGTCGCGAGCCGCTGCCACCGGAAAGGATTACTGGGATCATGTTGTTTCTCCTTGAAGCGATGCGTCTGTCTAGGGATCCCGCCGCGCGGCGGGATATCTCGTTACCGGGCTCCACGGAGCCCCGGGTGACCTCTCCAGTGCGCTCCTTCTGCGGGAGCGCTGACGGTTGGTGCGCCGGTGTCGGGCCGGTCTTGTTGTGTGGAATGCCGGGAGGGGCGAGCCTCTCCCGGTCGGTCTCAGTCCGCCTTCACCGGGCGCTTGACCCAGACCGGCGCGAGCTTGCCGCCGCTGCCGGTGACGTACAGGCAGACCACCTCGCCGCGGGCCAGGGTGACTGGCTTCAGGTCGCTGACCTTCTTGCTGCCGTCGAACAGCGCCAGGTTCACCTTCACCGGGTTGATCTCGCGGTCGCCGTGGCTTTGCGGGCCGACGTCCTTGACCACGTCGGTCTTGCCGTCGGCGGTCTTCAGGGTCAGCTTCGAGCCGCTGAGGTTCTGCACCCGTACCAGCGCCTTCTGCTTGTTCTTGAACGGCGGCTCGGCCACCAGCTGCGGCTTGCCGCCGGGCTGGCTGACCAGGGTGTAGTAGCTGTCCGGGTCGAGCTTGACCTGCAGGCTCTGCTGGCCGACCTGGGCGGTGTAGCTGCCGGGGGGGAGGAACTTGAAGTCGCTGGAACCGAGCGGCGCGACGTCGTTCAGGCTGGTGCTGCCGACCGACACGTCGAGTTCGCTGTTGCCGGCGTTGTAGGCGCGGACGAAGGCCGAGCCCTTGGGTGCCTGGGGCCCGTACAGGGCGCCCTCGTCGGCCTGCGCGGCGAATGCGGCGACGCCGAGGGAAAGTGCGCAGGCCAGGCGGGTCCAGGTGTGGCGGCGGGTCATCGGGTTCATGGGTATTCCTCCGTTGCTTCTTCTTCAGCGGGGCGCTCGGCCCCGTGGGTAAACAGCCTTGGCTGTGTTCGTTCAATCGTTGCGGCTGGCGGCCAGGCGCTCATCGCGGCCGCCGCTGGCCTTCAGCTGGGCGACCCAGTCGGCGTCGAACTGGCTGAGGTCGCTGGCCATCGGCAGGTAGCGCTCGGGAAACTCCCAGACCAGCAGTTGCGGCGGGTCCTTGCGGAAGCCTTCGTCCTGCAGCAGTTCCAGCATCGGTTCGAGGGGGCCCTTGCCTTCCTTCGCGTAATTGATCAGGTCGGCGGACAGCGCCTGTTTCAGCGCGCCCTCGAAGTTCCACCTGGGGTTGGCGCTGTAGCTGGTGCCGACCAGCGCCAGGCGCGGTTGCTGGCTATCGCCGAAGAGGTCGTCGCCCGCGCCGGACTGCTGGCCGCCCGGCAGTGCCGGCGCGGCTTCGGTGGTGCGTTGCTGCAACTGCTCCGGACGCGGCAGCAGTTCGTCGAACAGCGGGTCCAGCGGCAGGAAGCTGAGCAGGTCGCCCTTGTGCGTGCGTTCTTCGCCGACGCGGGTGACGAAGTTCTGCGCCGGCACATCCAGCAGGTGCGTCTCGCGGATCTCCGCGCCGAGGCGCTGGGCCACGGTTTCCGCGCCGAGCGGCGACCAGTGGGTGTCGGTGCGCAGGAACACCGCGCCGTTGTCCTTGGCCTGGCGCAGGCTGCCGAGCAGGTCGGGACTGTCGATGCCGGCGGCGCGGGCGCGGGCCAGGAAGTCCTGGTAGAGGCTGTCGTGCAGCGCGGCCGGCTGCTCGCGGCCGATGTGCTCGGGATACAGGCGGGCCTTGGCCGGGATCACCGCGAGCACCAGCTTGACGCCGCGCCGGTTCAGCTCGCGCTGCACGCCGCGCACCAGTGCCCAGTTGTCTTCCAGTTGCTGGCCGCTCGGTGCCGGCTTGAACTCTTCGTCGGTGAACAGCCAGCCGTCCTTGCCGATCACCACGCCGGGGCGGCCTTCGTGGAACAGCGTGTAGTCGAGTGCGGCCCAGAGGTTGGTGCCCAGGCGCTTGATCGGGAATTCCTTGTCGTAGTGGGCTTCGAAGGCGTGCGCCAGCTTGCCGTTGAGCAGTGGCGTATCGGCCGCGGCAGAGAAGCCCGGCACGCTCTTCAGCGACCATCCGGCGAGCCCCAGCAGCAGCCCGCCGAAGGCGGCGATATAGGCGTATTGCAGGGGGCGGGAAATGCTCTGTGTCATGGCGTGGGCCTCGCTCAGAACTGGAAGTAGAGGAATGGCGAGTAGCTCTGCGCGGAGAGCTTCAGCACCGAGGCGGCGAACAGCAGGAGCAGCGCCAGGCGGGTGGCCAGGACGGGCAACTGGCTGAGCCAGCTCGGCTGGTAGACCAGCGCGCCGCTCGGCGAGTAGGCGATCGCCGCCGGGTCGCCGGCGGCCTCGCGCGGGGCGCGCGGCTGGGCACTGGCCGGGCCGTCGGCGGCCACTTCGTCGCTGTTCGCCGCGGCTTTGGGCGCCTTGGTCTGCAATGGCTGGTTGTAGAACTGGCGCAGGCCGAAGAACGTCAGCACCAGGTAGGCCAGGACCAGGGTGCCGACCTGCAGGCCGGTGAGGCTGGCGCGGTTCAGTTCGGAGAGCTGCCAGGTGCCGAAGCTGAACATGGCTTCGTACATGCGCCAGGCGACCTGCAGGTTCTCGGCGCGGAAGATCACCCAGCCGATCACCACCAGGAGGAAGGTGAACGCCCACTTCAACGGGTTGAGCACGCGCGGCGCGGCGTTCACTCCGAGGGCCCGCTCGATCGCCAGCCACATGCCGTGCCAGGCGCCCCAGATGATGTAGGTGAAGTTGGCGCCGTGCCACAGGCCGCCGAGGAGCATGGTCAGGAACAGGTTGCGGTAGGTCTGGAAGGTGCTGCCGCGGTTGCCGCCCAGGCTGATGTAGAGGTAGTCGCGCAGCCAGGTCGACAGGCTGATGTGCCAGCGCCGCCAGAACTCGGTGATCGACTGGCTGATGTAGGGCTGGTTGAAGTTCTCCATGAAGCGGAAGCCCATCATCAGGCCGAGGCCGATGGCCATGTCGCTGTAGCCGGAGAAGTCGAAGTAGAGCTGCGCGGTGTAGGCCAGGGCGCCGAGCCAGGCGTCGCCGGTGGTCGGGTTCTGCAGGGCGAAGCAGTGGTCGGCGAGGGCGGCCAGGGTGTCGGCGATGAACACCTTCTTGACGAAGCCCTGCATGAAGCGGGTACAGCCTTCGGCGAACTTGTCGACGGTGTGGGTGCGGTGGTTGAACTGGTCGACCAGGTCCTTGAAGCGCAGCACCGGGCCGGCGATCAGGTGCGGGAAGATCGCGACGAAGGCGGCGAAGTCGATCAGGTTGTGGGTCGCCGGGGTATCGCCGCGGTAGACGTCGATGATGTAGCTGATCGACTCGAAGGTGTAGAAGGAGATGCCGATCGGCAGCAGGATGTGGGTCAGCACGAACGGCTGCATGCCGAACGAGGTGATGATCTCGTTGAGGCTGTCGACGCCGAAGTTGGCGTACTTGAAGTAGCCGAGCACGCAGAGGTCGACCACCACGCCGAGGATCAGCCAGCGTTGCGCGGCCCTGGTGCGTACGCCGGCGGCGCCGATGCGCAGGCCGATCCAGTAGTTGAAGACGGTGACCCCGGCGAACAGCAGGAGGAAGTCCACCCGCCACCAGGCGTAGAACACGTAGCTGGCGATCAGCAGCAGCAGGTTCCGGTAACGTTCGCCGCTCAGGTAGTACAGGCCGAGAAAGACCGGCAGGAACAGGAACAGGAACACGTTTGAAGAAAAGACCATGCCGTCTCTCTCTCTAGAGCGTCAACCATTCAGGTCGGCCCTGCCTTTCCGCGCCCTGGAGCGCTCGAGGAAAGGCGGGACGACCCGCCGTTTTCCTCCCCGTGGTGTTGCCTAAGGTGTTGCGCCCGCCCGCGTCTGTCGCGCATGGGTCGGGGTGTGGCGCCTGGTGGGACGCCTGGTCGGCGAGCGGGGTAGAGGGGCGCGTGGCCCCCGGCCTGTGCGCCCGCTTCCCGCCACGCCCTCAACTTCCCCCTTCGCGGCTGAACACCCGCGTCACTTCGCCGCCGAGGCGGAAACTGTTGAACGGCTCGCGGTCCTTCTTCGCCTCGAGCATCTTCGGCTCGCAGCGGTAGAGGGCGCAGTAGGGCTCCAGCCAGGCGTACTTGTTGTCGACCTTGAGGTCGGTCATGTCCTGGTCCTCGCCGGTCTTCTCCTCGAAGGTTTCCTCGTCGTCGACTCCCTTCATCACCCGCTCGGCCAGGCGCTGCAGGGCGCCGTGGTTCTCCTGGCGCAGGTCGACGCCGTTGACCTGGGCGAACGCGGCGATCATCGCCAGCGGCGGCAGCGCATAGTTGTGGTAGGCGAGGGCGCGCTGGCGGCGCTTGAGTTCGTTGGGCAGGAAGCCCTGCTCGTCGACCTGGTTGGCGGCGACCTTGAACTCGCTCACCGCCCAGTCGAAGAGGTCGCGGCGGTTGGTCACCACCGCGGTGGACATCACCGACCAGGCCGCCCAGTAGGAATGGTTGTTGATCTTCTTCAGCGGCAGGCCGCTCCAGTCGCGGACTACCTGGGTGCCGAGCCGGGCGAACCAGTCCTCGATTTCCCGGCTCTGCTCGGCGTGGGCCGCGAGCGGCCGCGAGCTGGAGAACTTCAGGCGCATGTAGGCGCCGGAGAGGCTGCCCAGCGCCCATTTGCGCATGGACTTGCCGGTGTGGTTGAAGTCGTCGCTCTGCAGGGCGCCGGCGCGGGCCCAGGCGCTCATCCAGTTCAGTGCGCAGGCCAGGTCGCCGTCGCGGCCGCTGCGCATGTACTGGGTGACCAGCTTGGTGGCGCCGCGCTCCATGTCGGTGATGTCCTTGATCTGCGAGCGGAAGGTCTTCTCCGCCTTGACGTTGAGGGTCGCCCGCGCCGAATCGGAGCCTTCGTACTTGCTGGTGAAGACCAGGCTGCCGGTATACGGCGGCGGCACCGCGGGGCAACTGCCGGCGCTGCCCTTGCGCTCGCCGACCGCCGCGTAGTAGCCGGGCGGGGGTACCAGGTCGGCGGCCTGGCTGACCTGGCTGGCGAGCAATGCCGCGGCGAGGGCGCCGGGCAGGGCGATACGGATCAGGTGGGACGTTTTCATCGTTTACCTCCCGGCCACCGACTGGCTGGCCTTGGCGGGCGCCGCCTGGCAGATGCTGGCCTGGACCTCCAGGCCCTGGGGCATGTCCTCCGGCGCTTCGATTTCCAGGGAAAGGAACTGCTGGTCGGCCCAGTCGCTGTCGTTGCGTAGCTGGAAGACGTAGCGGCCGCCGGTATCGACGGCTTTCGACTGCTCGATCTTCAACTGCTCGCGGCGGCCGTTCATGTACCAGATGGTGTTCTTCAACTCGTGTACCGAAGGGTCGCTGTAGGTCACGTCGGCGACGTAGCTGCCGCTGCGGATCGGTAGCGCGGCGCTGTTCAGCAGCACCTCGTTGCGGCCCTGGCGCAGCTTGACCTTGCGGCTGAGCACGGTCTTCCGGCCGGAGCAGCCGTTGTCCACCAGCGGCATGGCCTGGCGGTAGAAGCTCTTCTGCGCCATGTCGTAGTGGGTGGCGAATTCCCAGATGAGGATCTTCGGCGGGTTCTTGTGGAATTCCTCGCTGGTCATGTACGCCAGCAGCGAACTGTCGAAGCCGCCGCCGGACACCGCGTTGTTGAGGATGTCGGCGCCGCTGAACTCCTCCAGGAAGCCGGCGAAGTTGTAGGCCGGGCCGCTGTTGGAGGTGCCGACCAGGGCAATCTGCGGGTTGCCGCCGTCGCCGAACAGGTCGCCGCTGTCGCTGGCGCCCACCGGCTCGGTCTCGAAGCGGTCGACGTACTGGGTGGCGTAGCTGTTGCCGCAGAGTTGCGCGGCGGCCTTGTGGAAGGTGCCGAGCTTGGACAGCAGGCCGACGCGCTTGCTTTCGAACTGCTTCTTGGGGATCTCCTCGAAGCCGGGCACCTGCTTCAGCGTCTCGGCCACGATCTTCGCGCTGCGCCGGGCGCCATGGGGAGTCCAGTGGTGGTCGCCCTTGAAGTAGTAGGCGTGCTCCTCCTTCTCGTCGAACAGCGGCGAGAAGTCCGGGGTCCAGATGCCGGCCTGGCGGAAGCGGGCGATGGTCGCCAGGTAGTTCTTCTTCGCCAGCTCGTAGTCGAAGCCGGCCTTTTCCGCCGGGCTGAGCTTCTCGCGGTTCACCAGGCCGCGGGTTGGCTGGTAGACCACCACCAGCTCGATGCCCTTGCGCTTGAGTTCGTCGCGCAGTGCGCGGAGTTCGCGCCAGCCTTCGGCGCTGGTGCCGAAGTCGGTACGCAGGTCGTAGGTGGTGCGGAACAGCCAGTCATCCTGGGCCTGCACCAGGTGGGTGAAGAAGCCCAGGTACTTGGTGTTGTAGCGCGAGTCGTCGGCGGCGGCCGGGCACAGGTTGCCGGCCGGCAGCGCCTGGTAGCTCGGCGCCGCGCCGGGGTCGGCGGCGAGGGCTGCCTGGGCCAGGCAGAGGCCGGCGGCCAGGGCGCTCAGGCGGAACAGTCGGGAAGTGCGGGTTTTCATGCGTCTGGGTCCTCAGTCCTGGAGTTCGGCCTGGCTTTCCACGGGATCGATCAGCACCGCCTTGTCCTGGCGCACCAGCAGGTCGAGGATCTGGTCCTGCTTCTCGCCGAGAACGCCGGGCAGGCTGATGCCGGAGGATTTGGTCGGGGCGAGCATCGCCACCCGGTACAGTTCGAGGCTCAGCGGCGAATCCACCGAGAGCGGGCCGGAGCCGTTGCCGGCGAGCTTGCCGCCGACCACGATCAGCGAGACCTTGGTGTCGAACGGGTCGAGGGCGATGTTGCGGTCGGTGTTGGTGAGGTCCTTGATGTGGCCGTACACGCCGATCAGCTGGTTGCCCGCCGCGAGGTTTTCGTAGAGGCGGATGTTCACGCTGTTGCGCACGCGGATGCCGTGGCGGCGGTTGGCCAGGACCTGGTTGCCCCAGAGCAGGTTGTCGCCGCTCTCGTAGAGGGTGATGCCGTCGGAATGGTTGCGGTAGACCTCGTTGTAGGCCACCAGGTTGCCCTCGCTGTTACGGTCGAGGACGATCCCGGAAAGCTTGTTCTCGTAGCTGCGGTTGTTGAAGATGAAGCTGTCGTTGACTTCCCGCGAGACGATGATGCCGTGCTTCTTCCTGGTCCCGTGGACGGTGTTGTCGGCGATGATCAGGCGGTGCGAACGGTCGTGCGGGTCGATGCCGTAGACGATGTTGTCGCGGTAGGTGTTGCCCTTCACCACCAGGTCGTCGGCCTCGTAGCAATAGAAGCCGTACCAGCTGTCGACGATGGTCGAGTCGATCACCCAGCCCTTGGGGCGCGGGCGCTTCATCTGCTTGTCCATGCCCGGGCTGTACTGCGAGATGGAGATGCCGTAGGCCTTGGAGGCGTTGTAGCCGAAGCTGGTGAAGGTGCTGTTGCTCAGGTACACCTCGGCGCCGCCCCAGGAGATCAGGAACGGACGGAACTCGTTGGGCGTCTTGAACCAGGCCGGCTCCTTCTTCGATTCGCTCCAGCCGGTGACCTTGCTGTCGCGGACGAACAGCATGCCGTCGTTGACCAGGAACGCGCCGCGCTCCTGGGACAGGCGCAGTTCCTTGACCTGCTTGTCGATGTCGAGGGTCGCGCCCTGGCTGACCACGATCGGCAGGCGGGCGACGAACACCCCCGGCTCGACCTGTTCCAGCGCGCTGGCGGGAAGCTTGCCGGCGAGCTGGGCGAGGTTCACGTAGCCGCCTTCGATGAAGATCGCCTGGGGCATCTGGCGCTGGCGCTTGACCCATTCGGAGAGGCGGTTGCTGCCACCGGTGAACTCCTTCAGCGGCTGCTGCTGGACCATCCGCTGCACGCTGGCGCGGCCACCCGGCTTGCGCACGATCTTGGCTTCCACCGCGGCGGCGGTGTAGCCGGAGAGGTCGGGCAGTTTCGGCGGGTCCAGGTGCAACGGTTCGGCCGGCGCGGTGGTCACCGTGTAGTTGCCGGTTTCCTTCAGGCCCTGGGTCAGGCCCGGCTCGTTGCCGGCCTGCGCCGGGACCGGCTGCGGTTTCTCCACCGGCTGCGCCGCCCACGCCTGGCCGTGCAGCAGCACCGCGCCGAGCACTGCCGCGGCCAGCGGGCGCAGGCGCGGGAGCCGGCGGCGGGGGATCGAAAGGGAAATGTCGGGCATGTCCGGTTTCCTCGCGGGGCTCAGAAGCGCCAGATGAAGTCGACGAAGGCGCGGTGCATGGTCGAGTCGGTGCCCGGCCCGTAGGCGTCGCCCGGCTTGAACAGGCCGCCGCGGAAGCGGATCAGCGCCGAGGGCTCGTCGACGTACTGGCTCATCGAGGCCGGCAGCAGGCCTTGCTTGAAGTACTTGGTCACCACCAGGTCGAGTTCCTGGCCGATGTCCTTCTCGCCCGGTTGCAGGGCGGCGTTGATGCCGCTGGTGCCGATGTCGGAGTCGTCGTCGACGCGCCAGAACTTGTGGTAGACCAGGCTCGCGTCGTAGTCCTCGCGCAGTTGCCAGGAGCCGAACAGGGTGGCTGCCTGGAGGTTGCTCAGTTCGCCGCGGAAGGCTTCGCCGAAGCGGTGCACGCGCGAGCGGGTGCCGGTGAAGTTGGAGCGATTGCTCTCCAGCCCGGTCTGCTGGAACTGCTCCTCGCCGTCCTTGCCACCGCCGCTGCCGCGGGCGTAGCCGACGCCGGCCTTCCATTGCTCGTCGATGTTCCAGCGCAGGCCGAGGTCGACGCCGAAGGCATTGACGTCGCCGCTCTGCTTGCCGGTGGCGATGCGCCGGTCGTCGACCGTGGTGGTGGTCAGGTTGTCGCGGTCGCCGGTCAGCCAGGTGGCGCTGGCCCAGTAGTTCAGCGGCATGCTCGAACGATAGTTGTAGGCATCGCCGGTAGCCTCGATGCCGAGCCAGGTGAGCTGGCCGGTATAGGTCTTGTCGAGGTTGTCGACTTCCTCGCCGGGGCGGCGCAGGTGGCCGCTGTCGTCGGCGTGGTGGATGCGCACGCCGATGCGGTGGTGCGGCGCCCACTGGGTGGAGATGTCGCCGAACACATGGGTGCGGTCCTTGTCCTCCGGAGCCAGTTCGTCGAGGTCGGTGCGGTATTCGTTGAAACGCTGGGCGACCCCGGCATGGGCGTTGAGCAGGGTGGTCTCGAAGCTCCAGTTCAGCGCCTCGATGTTGGTGTCCTGCCACTGGCCGCTGTCTTCCCGCAGGCGCTGGCGGCCGAAGCGCAGGTGCTCGCCGGGGTAGGCGGTGAGGCCGGCGTAGTCGACCCAGAATTCGCGTGCGGCGAGGTAGCTCTTGTCCGGCTCGCGACCGTCGTTGCGGCTGTTGTTGCCGTCGTCGGTGTCCGATTGCAGGGTGTCGGTCTCGATGGTGTCGGTGGCGGCCACCGCCTGGCCCATGAAGTAGGCGCTCCAGTCGCCCCACTGGCCGAAGGCCCAGGGCCGCAGGTCGATACCGATGTCGTTGAGGGTGCCGCCGGGAGCGGTGCCGAGGTCGCGATCGTTTTCCGATTCGCCGGTGATCTTCACGTCCAGGCCGAAGTTCTTCGGCGCCTCGCCGCTGTTGGCGGCGAACGCCGGCGCGCCGAGCAGCAGGGCGATGGCCAGGGACAGGGCGCGCGGCGCGAAGGACGGCCGCGGGTTGACGGAACGGGAGCTGTTCATAGGCTTTCTGGCTCTTCTTCGTTGATCGGCGAGTCCTGGCTCTGCAGCAGGCTGACGGTGGCCTGCCAGTTGTTGCCGCGGCTCTGTTGTTCGCGCTTGAGCAATTGCTGCGCCTGGCTGCGTTCGGCCGGCGGCAGTTGCGCTTCGATCTGCCCGAGCAGGTCGCTGGCCTGCGGTACCTGCTGCTGCACGGCGAGCTGGCCGAAGACGTAGGCGTTGACCCGGTTCGGCTGGATGCCGCGGCCCTGCGACCAGAGCTGGGCCAGGGCCATGTCGGCGCTGGCCTGGCCGGCGCGGGCGGCGAGGATCAGGTGGTCGACGGCCTTCTGCGGATAGACCTTGCCGAGGAAGCCGCGGCGGTAGATCTGCCCCAGGTAGTAGTTGGCCTGGGGTTCGCTGGCGGCGGCCTTGAGCAGGTGCCGCTCGGCCTTGCGCGGGTCCTGCGGCGCCCACTTGCCGTCGTAGTAGAGGCGCCCGAGGAGCAGTTCGGCGCGTGGCTGGGCGGCGTCCTGGGCGTTCTTCAGGTAGCCGAGCATCTTTTCCAGGTCGCCCTGGTCGGGATAGTCGTAGAGCAGCTTGGCCAGGCTGACCCAGGCCGCGGGGTAGCTCGGCGCGATCTCTTCCAGCAGCGCCTGGGCGGTCTGCGGGTCGGGCTGGCCGAGTTCGCCGTCGGCGAGCACCCCGGCCACCGAGTCGACCCGCTCGCCGGGCACCCGGCCGGCCTTGTAGGCGGCGCGCAGCTGTTCGAGCAGGGCCTTCTGCTTTTCCGCGTTGCCCTGCATCTGGTAGACCGTGGCCAGTTCGTACCAGCACACGTCCATGCGCCGCAGCCAGCGCTGGCAGACCTGCTCGATCTCGCCCAGGTGCTGGGCGTAGGTGCCCTGGGTGCGGTAGAGGATGATCTGCGCCAGGTCGGCCTGCGGCAGTCCGCGCGCGCGCCACTGGTCGATGCGCTGCTGCGGGTCGATTTCCGGCCAGGACTGCGGGTATTGCAGGTAGAGCACGATGAGCGGCACCAGGGCACTGTCCTCGCCCTGTTCGAAGGCCTGGCTGAGCAGGCGCTCGGCCTCGCGGTGCTCGGCGTCGCTGGCGCCGGGCTTGGCAGCCAGCCACTTGCCAAGGCGCGCGCGGGCCCGCGGCGAGGTCTGCGCGGCCTCGCGGTAGAGCTTTTCGGCCTTGGCCTGCTGGGCGCTGTCGCCGCTGGCGACCTGCATGTCGGCGAGGCCGACCTGGGCGTCGGCGTAACCCATTGCGGCCAGGGCCTGGTAGTTGCTCTGGGCGGTGGCGAGGTCGCCGCGCTCCAGGGCCTCCTGGGCCAGGCGCTGGTCGGGCAGCCCGGCGCAGCCGGCGGCCAGGGCGATGGCCGAGGCCAGCAGCAGGTGCCGGGACGCCAGGGGCAGGGGAGGGAGGATGGGCATCTTCATGGTCGGGTACCGGTCAGCGAGCGGTGGCCAGGGTCACGGCCTTGTTCAGCAGGGTGCGGCCGGGCAGGCCGCCGATGCTGACCTCGGCCGGGCGGCCGGCGTACTGGGCGTCGAGCGGCTGGTCGGGCTGGATCTGCACGCGGATTTCCGAGGACAGGTCGCCGTCCACCGGCGCGGTGTTGACGATGCGGCCGCTGCGGTTGACGCCGTCGCCGGCGACCTGGAAGTTCACCCGGGTGCCCGGCGCCAGCTCGGCGGCGTTGCGGTAGGGGAAGCGCGCCTCGATGCTGGCCACGCTGTCGCGCGGGGCGAGGGTGAAGATCACCTGGCCCTTGTTGGCGTATTGCCCGTCGGCTACCAGTTGCTGGACTACGCGGCAGTCGCAGGGGCTGGTCAGGGTCCCTTTCATCTGGTGGCCGAAGAGCTTCTCGATGTTGCCCGGGTTGAGCTGCTCCTCGGTCAGGTTGCCCTTGAGCATGTCCAGCAGGTTGGCCGAGAAGGTAGCGATCGGCGCGCCTTTGGCGACTTCCGCGTTGGGCCCGAGAAGGCTCTGCACGGTGCCCTCGCGGGGCATGGTGATCTGCTGGTTGGGGACGCTGACCACGCCGGAATCGGCATGGGTGACGAAGTACAGGTTGTACATCTGGTTGAGGATGAAGGCGAAGGCGCCGACCCCGACGACGAAGATCGCGGTGCTCAGGGTCACCGCCCGGACCCGGCCGAAGAAGCCCATCCCGCCGTTGCCGCCGCCCTGCTTGCGGGCCTTGGTGAAGTTCTCGCGCTGGAGGGTATTGAGCATGTCGCCGACGCCGATCACCTCGCCGGCCAGGTAGGAGGTGATCAGGTAGCGCAGGGCCGCCACCTCGCGCGGCTTGAGGTTCTGGAACTCGCAGCCGACGCGGCGGCTGGCGGGGTCCACCGAGCGCACCTGGAACTCCACTTCGAGGGAAAAGCTGATGCTGTCGACCTGGAACAGCAGCTTGCCCTTGTACAGGTCGCCTGGCTGGATCGGCGCGCCGCTCGCGGTGAAGGCGAAGCCGCCGGCGGAGAGATCCAGCAGGCGTGCGTCGACGCCTTCGCGGTTGGCGCCGATGTAGCGGATGCGCGCCGGCAGCTTGACCCGGGCGAACTGGCGCTGGGCTTCGGATTCGTGCACGACGTTGACGTTGACGGCTGTATTCATGGTGTCGGGTCCTGTTCGGTCCAATCTGGGTCGATTTGCGCGCGGGCCGCGGCCCTGGCGTTGTCCGTAGTCGATTCGGTGGTCATACGATGGTCAGCAGCACGGCGACGAAGATGCTGGCGGCAGAGAAGGTCATGGCCCGCGACGACCAGGCGTTGAACCAGCGCTGGAAGCTGGCCAGGCCGCGCTCCAGCTTGGTCGGCTGGCGGGTCCAGGACTGCCGGTCGAGGCGGAAGAACACGTAGATCTTCACCAGCGCGCCGACGATCTGGTTGTAATAGAGGATCAGCGGATAGGCCGGGCCGATGCGGTGCCCGGACAGCGAGAGGAGCAGGGTCAGCACCAGGCGGGTGAGGCCGATCCAGAGCAGGTACACCAGCAGGAAGGCGATGCTGTACTTGAGGCTGGCGAGGATCGCCACCACCAGGCCGAGCAGGCTGGTCCACATCGAGACGCGCTGGTCGAACAGCACCAGCATGGTGAACCAGCCCAGGCGCCGCGCGCCGAGCTTGAGCGCGCGCGAGTTCTGCCGCAGGTTGTTGCCGTACCAGCGGTACATCAGCTTGCGGCTGGCCTTGATGAAGCTCTTCTCCGGCGGGTGCTCGACCGTGTTGATCGCCGCGTCGGGCACGTAGAAGGTGTCGTAGCCCAGGCGCATCAGGCTGAACCAGCTGGACTTGTCGTCACCGGTGAGGAACTTGAAGCGACCCAGGCGCCAGTGCTCCAGGTGGTCGTTCTCGACGTCGGTGATGAACTCGGGGTTGGTCACCACCCGGGCGCGGAACACCGACATCCGTCCGGTCATGGTCAGCACGCGCTTGGACAGGGCCATCGAGCACATGTTGATGTGGCGCTGGGCGAAGCGCAGCTTGTGCCACTCGCTCATCACGTAGCCGCCCTGCACTTCGCAGAATTCATTGGTGGTGAGGCCGCCGACGTTGGGGAAGAGCTTGAACCAGGGCACGGTCTTCTTCACCACGCCGTGGTCGAGCACGGTGTCGCCGTCGATCACCGCGACCACCGCGTCGTCGTCCGGCAGGTGCCGGGAAATCGCGCGGAAGCCATAGGCCAGGCCGTCGCGCTTGCCGGTGCCGGGAATCCGCACGAAGTCGAGGCTGACCCGGTCCGGCGGGTTCATCTTCTCCCACAGAGAACGGACCAGGACCTCGTCGGACATCTCGACGATGGAGCAGACCACGGTGGTCGGGTAGCCGCTGTCGATGGCTTCGCGGATCACCGAGCGATAGACCATGGCAGTGGTCAGGGCGTCGATGCGGAAACTGGTGACCATCAGGAACACGTGCGACGGGTCGGCCGCGCTGCCCAACTGGCGCACGTGCCGGCGGTAGTACGGGTAGACCACGTGGAGGAACAGCATGCCGCGCAGGAAGTGCACGCCGCCCATGGAGTAGCGCCAGATGCCGACGGCGCCGATAAGCAGGATGAAATCCTTGGAGTCGGCGTCGAACACGGTCTTCGGCACTGCCAGCGCGAGCACCATCAGCAGGCTGAGGAACACCAGCCAGCCGGTGGCTTCGGCGAGGCCACGTTTGTAAGTTTCCATCATCAGTTCCATCGGGCTGGGGACCTTGGCCTCGACGCCGGCGTGCGCTTGTTGTTGTTATGGCGCACGCCGCGGAGACGGCCTTCGGTCCGAGGGCGATAAAGAGGTTCTTTACCGGCTCACGGGGCCAGGGGGCGGCCCGCTACCAGCAGATGCCCTCGGCCTGGGCAGTGGTGGTGTGCGGCATGAAGCCCACCAGGTCGACCAGCTTCTTGCCGCTCGGGGTCTTGTTCACCAGGTCGACGAACAGCTCGTCGCCATTGCCCAGCACCAGCACATCGGAACTCGCCACCACTTCGTCGAGGTCGGAGACCAGCAGTGAGGAGACGTGCGGGATCTTCGACTCGATGTATTCCTTGTTGGCCCCGTGGACACGCGCGTATTCGACGTTGCGGTCGAAGATGCGCAACTCGTAGCCCTTGCCGATGAGCATCTCGGCCAGCTCCACCAGCGGGCTTTCGCGCAAATCGTCGGTGCCGGCCTTGAACGACAGGCCGAGCAGGCCGACCTTGCGGGTGTCGTGGCTGGTGATGAGATCGAAGGCCTTCTGCACCTGGTTGGAGTTGCTGCGCATCAACGAACCGAGCATCGGGTGCTCGACGTCCAGCTGGCTGGCGCGATAGGTGAGGGCGCGTACATCCTTGGGCAGGCAGGAGCCGCCGAAGGCGAAGCCGGGACGCATGTAGTAGCGCGACAGGTTGAGCTTGTGGTCCTGGCAGATCACGTCCATCACCTCGCGGCCGTCGACGCCGACCGCCTTGGCGATGTTGCCGATCTCGTTGGCGAAGGTGACCTTGGCGGCGTGCCAGACGTTGCAGGTGTACTTGATCATCTCGGCGACCTCGACGGTCTTGCGGATGATCGGCGCGTCCAGCTCGCGGTAGATTTCCTCGAGAAGGTCGCCGGTCTGCTTGTCCAGTTCGCCGATCACGGTCATCGGCGGGAAGTCGTAGTCCTTGATCGCGGTGCTCTCGCGGAGGAATTCGGGGTTGGTGCCGACGCCGAAGTCGACCCCGGCCTTCTTGCCCGAGCAGTCCTCGATCAGCGGGATCACCACGTTGTTGACGGTGCCCGGCAGTACGGTGCTGCGCACCACCACGGTGTGGCGTTCGGACTTCTCGCGGATGGCGAAGCCGATCTCGCGGCAGACGGTCTCGATGTAGCCCAGGTCCAGGTCGCCGTTCTTCTTGCTCGGCGTGCCGACGCAGATGAACGATACGTCGGAGTCCAGCACGGCCTTCTTGAAATCGGTGGTGCCCGACAGCCGTCCGGTCTGCCGGCCTTGCTGCAACAACGCTTCCAGGCCCGGTTCGACGATGGGCGACTTGCCCTGGTTGATCAGGTCGATCTTGGTGCTGGAGACATCCACACCAATGACTTCATGACCGCGTGCCGACAGGCAGCCAGCACATACTGCACCGACATAGCCCAAACCAAAGATGCTGATTCGCATCGCATTCACCTCGATTGTTTGTCGCGCCGTTAATGAGGTGGCCGTATGGCCACTTCCCTATCTGGCGAGCCGTTACTACGAGCCCCGATCCAGAGCCCTTGATCCGCCTTCAGGCAGTTTCGAATAGAGTGCTTAGTTGTTCGGCACTCTAATAGGGCAAGTTATAAGTTCATGCCCTTTAATGTTTCAGGTGGGTTTCAATAACGGTGCATAACCCGACCTTGGATGCTTCGTTTTAGTTCGGTCCATAGAATTCAAGTTTCTAAAGGCCTTTAATTTCAACAGGTTGAGTTTGTCCCTCGGAGCGGAGTCCGATTATTCGAGACGGTTTCAAGTTGCTCTGCCCATAACTATCGATAGGCATCGCGGTGATAGGATGTTTTCTCTGCGAGGGAAGTTCCGGCCGTTTGTCCCGCTCGCGAAATATTTGGAAATATCCGTTTGATATCACTTGATACCAACTTGATGGCCTTTCCGTTAAATGCCTGCCAATGGCCACTAGTTGCAGAATGCATGGCGGCTGAAAGTTCCGAGTCACCGGAATGAAACAGAAGCCGCTTTTACCGACTTAAGCAAACCTTAAGGATTCCTTAATCTTCGATCCATGCACTTTGCAATCGTAATTTGCATGTAATGGCGGGAGGCTGGTAATGGCCAATGGATTACGCCGGAGATGGCATTTCCGCCTTGAATTGGGGAAAAGTCTGTGGGCTGGGCGTGAAAAAATGTGATGCAGTTCCGCATGACTTGCAGACGAACGGTTGAGTAGGCCTATTCGCCACAAGGGCTTTTCCGGGGAGAAAGGCGACGCAGCAGGGGTGTCGGAGGGACGAACGGTAGCGCCAGGAGGCGTCGGCGTGCCGAAAGAGGAGCGGCCCGCCAGGGCGGCGGGCCGGGGGAGGTCAGTCTTGCGGGGCGTCCCTGAGGAATACCAGCTGATCCGGGCCGGACTGCTCGGCGCTGAAGTAATAGCCGTGGGCGTTGAAGTCCTTCAGCCCGGCCGGGTCGCGCAGGCGCTCGCGGATCACGTAGCGAGCCATCATGCCGCGAGCCTTCTTGGCGTAGAAGCTGATGATCTTGTACTGGCCGTTCTTCAGGTCCTTGAACTCGGTGTCGATGACCCGCGCTTGCAGCGCCTTGCGCTTCACCGCGCCGAAGTACTCGTTGGAAGCCAGGTTGAGCAGCACGTCGTCGCCCTGGGCGGCCAGCGCTTCGTTCAGCCACTGGCTGATACGCTCGCCCCAGAAGGCGTAGAGATCCTTGCCACGGGCGTTGGCCAGGCGGGTGCCCATTTCCAGTCGATAGGGCTGCATGAGGTCGAGCGGGCGCAGCACGCCGTAGAGACCGGAGAGCATGCACAGGTGATCCTGGGCGAAGGCGAAATCGTCCTCGCCGAAGTCTTCCGCGTTGAGGCCGGTGTAGACATCGCCCTTGAAGGCGAGCAACGCCTGCTTGGCGTTCTCCGGGGTGAACTCCGGATGCCAGCTGGCGTAGCGAGCGGCATTCAGGCCGGCGAGCTTGTCGGAAAGCTTCATCAGTTCGCTGATCTGCAGCGGGGTGAGCTGGCGCAGTTGCTGGATCAGTTCCTGGGCGTGGTCCAGGTATTGCGGCTGGGTGAAGCGGTGGGTGACCGGCGGGGTCTCGTAGTCCAGGGTCTTGGCGGGGGAAATCACCATCAGCATCGTTCAGGCTCCTCGAATCGTCGGGCGATTGTAGGGGCTGGAGACGTCCGGCTCCACCTATGCGGTCGATAGGGAAAGGCGCCGCCGACCGAACGGCGCCGAGGTATCAGGCCTGGACGGGAGCGAGGTGCGCGGCGACGCTGCCCCGGGCGGCGAACACCACCAGGTGGTCGGCGGCGACGCGGATACCGACGTCATCGCCCGGCTGGTGGTCGGCATGGCTGGGGAAGATCGATTCCAGCTGGGTACCGGTGGGTAATTGCAGGCGGTACAGGGTGGCGGCGCCGAGGAAGGTCTTGCCGACGATCCGCGCCTTCAGCTCGCCCTGCGGCGCGTGCACCAGGTCGTCCGGGCGCAGCAGGACGTCTACCGCGCTGCCGGAAGGCAGGCTGTAGGCGCGATTGCCGCGGATCACGCCGAGTTCGGTCTGCACCGTATCGGGGCTGAGCAACTGGCCGCGAATGAAGTAGCCCTGGCCGACGAAGCTGGCGACGAAGGGCGTCAGCGGCTCGTGGTAGAGGTTGTAGGGGGTGTCCCACTGTTCCAGGTGACCTTCCTTGAACACGCCGATGTGGTCGCAGACGGCGAAGGCTTCTTCCTGGTCGTGGGTCACCAGGATCGCGCTGGTGCCGCGTGCCTTGAGGATCTCGCGAACCTCCTGGCTGAGGCTGCGGCGCAGTTCCACGTCGAGGTTGGAGAAGGGTTCGTCGAGCAGCAGCAACAGCGGTTCGGGCGCCAGCGCGCGGGCCAGGGCCACCCGTTGTTGCTGGCCGCCGGAGAGTTCGTGGGGGTGGCGCGCGGCGAGGTGGTCGAGCTTGACCAGCTCCAGAAGCTCGCGCACCAGGCGCTCGCGTTGTGGATGCTTGCGGATGCCGAAGCCGACATTGTCGGCCACGCTGAGATGCGGGAACAGCGCGTAGTCCTGGAACACCATGCCGATCCGGCGTTTCTCCGGCGCCAGGGTGAAGCCGGGACGCGAGATGACTTCGCCGCCCAGCTCGATCTGCCCGGCCAGCACCGGCTCGAAGCCGGCGATGGCGCGCAGGGTGGTGGTCTTGCCGCATCCCGAAGGACCCAGCAGGCAGCCGATGTCTCCGGCATTGAGGTGCAGGTCGAGGTCCTGCACCACTTTCTGCGAGGCGTAGCCGCAGGCGAGATCTTTCAGGTTCAGCAGCAGGTCGTGGCTCATGGGCTCAGGCGTAATGGGCGTGTTCGATCAGCAATTCGAGGAGGGCCTTCTGCGCGTGCAGACGGTTCTCTGCCTGGTCCCAGGCTACCGAGCGCGGGTCGTCCAGCAACTCTTCGCTGATTTCCTCGCCGCGGTGGGCCGGCAGGCAGTGCATGAATAGTACATCGTCGGCGGCCCCATCGAGCAACGCGGCGTTCACCTGGTAGGGACGGAACAGGGCGATGCGCGCGGCGGCTTCGTCTTCCTGGCCCATCGAGGCCCACACGTCGGTGCTCACCAGGTGCGCGCCGGCCACCGCCTCGCGCGGGTCGCGGACGACGCGCAGGCGGTCGCCGGCAAGGGCGACGAACTCGGCCTTCGGCTCGTAGCCCTCGGGGCAGGCCACGCGCAGCTGGAAGTCGAACTTCAGCGCCGCTTCTATATAGCTGTTGCACATGTTGTTGCCGTCGCCGATCCAGGCCACGGTCTTGCCCTGGATGCTGCCGCGGTGCTCGTGGAAGGTCTGCATGTCGGCGAGCAACTGGCAGGGGTGCAGGTCGTCGGACAGGCCGTTGATCACCGGCACCTTCGAGTGCGCGGCGAATTCCGTCAGGGTGGCGTGGGCGAAGGTGCGGATCATCACGCCGTCGAGCATCCGCGACATGACCCGGGCGCTGTCGCCGATCGGCTCGCCGCGGCCGAGCTGGGTGTCGCGCGGGGAGAGGAAGATCGCCTGGCCGCCGAGCTGGATCATCCCGGCTTCGAAGGACAGGCGGGTACGGGTCGAAGCCTTCTCGAAGACCATGCCCAGGACCCGGCTCTTCAGAGGCTCGTAGAGCACGCCTCGGTTGCGCAGGTCCTTCAGCTCGCTGCCGCGGCGGATCAGACCGATCAGCTCTTCGGGGCTGTAATCCATAAACGAGAGAAAGTGCCGTACGCTCATCGCTGACTACCTTTTATTTTTACTGCTGGCCGAGGCACTGGCCGGCTTTCGCGAGAGAAAACGGGACTGGACCTGCGGCGGGACCGCAACGTGCGGGAAAATAGGGGAAGGCGCGATCTTATAAGGAAATGTCGCGGAAACACAAGGAGGGGCTTGGAAGGCGCGGGTTACGGGGTTTTTCCCCGGTCTTCGCGGTTGTCCCGCCGCCAAAGTCCCGCCTCGTCGATCTATCGGTTGGGCGGGGCGACGCTTTATGCTGTGCGCGCCCGAATGCCTTCATGGAGGAGGCGGGTTTCGGACCAGGGAGGTCGAGCATGCACACGGGAGAAACACTCGCCGCCGCGCCGCCGGCACGGCCATTGCGCCAATCGCGGCTGGGCGGCCTGTCGCTGTTCCTCGCCCTGGCCGGGGTCGCCATCGCGCTGGTGGTGATGGCGCTGGCGCTCGGCGAGCGGATCGACCTCAGCGACGAGAACCATCTGCTCGGCCTGTTCGCCGCCTTGCTGGCGGTCTTCGCGGTATCGACCTGCGGCCTGGTGCTGGGCCTGGCCGGCCTGCTCAGGCGCAGCCGCAAGCGTCACCTGGCCCTGGCCGGCATCGTCCTCAACCTGTCGTGCCTGCTCTGGGGCTGGCATGCGCTGAGCACGGCGGCGGCCGCGATCCTGATGGTCCTGGGGCAAACCGGGTTGTCGTTCCTCAGCGCCCTGGCGGTGCTGTTCGGCATGATCATCTTCCGCCAGGCCTGACCCGTTCCGCGACTATGCGCAGGCAGCCTGGGCGCCCGCCGTTCGGCCGCTCGTTCATCGGATTGCCGGATTGCGGCCATTCGTCGCGGATTTGCAGGGGGAGGGGCTCAGCCGGGGAAGGAGGGCGCGAGAGGAGCAAAAGGTGAGCCCCGGAGGTGCGGATCTCCGGGGCTCGTGCGGCACGGTGGTGCGGGCACCGGGTCGCGATCAGCGCTGGAAGGGATAGTACAGCGCTGGATGGACAGTATAGCGCTATGCATTTCGCATGAATCCTTTAGTTAGGTCTTTTTCTCATATTTGCAGCGGTTTCGTGACCGAGGGCAATGAAGTGGCTTTTTCCCCTTGCCGCCCGCCGGAACCCATCCAACGGCTGGCATGCCCTCGTAACCGAAGTCAGAAACGCCAGTCGACGGCCAGTCCGACGCCATGGTCCTTCTCGCGGCTGCCCAGCAGGCCGTTGTAGCCCAGCCGCACGCTCACTTCGCGATTCACCGCGAGGCTGGCGTCGACGCCGAGCAGCGCGGCGTCGCGGGACAGGGCCACGCTTTCCACGTTGAATGGCTGGCTGCCGCTGGCGAACGCCAGGTGGCGTTGCGGGGTGGTGTCGCTCAGGTTGTGGCGCCAGCCGAGGGTGCCGGAGAGCGCCAGGCGGCGTTCGGCATCCAGCTCGAAATGCCGTTTCGCGCGCAGGCCCAGGGTGGTGAAGGCGGCGTCCAGGTTGTCGTCGCCACCCTCCAGGGCCGCGGCACTACCGCGTTCGCGGAAGTCATCGCTGGCGACGTGCACGTAGGCCAGCCCGGCGAAGGGTTCCAGCTCCAGGCTGCGCCAGCCCAGCGCGTAGGCGGCCTCGGCGAACAACTGGCTGCTCTGTGCGTCGAGCTTGGCCTTCTGCTTGCCGGCCACGGCGCCGTATTGCAGGTCGCGCTTGACCTCGGCGCGGTGCCAGGCGTGCGCCGCGCCGAGGCTCAGGCGCCATTGCTGCAATTGCCGGCCGAGGTAGGCGCCGAGGTGGTAGCTGTCGATGCTGGCGGAGGATTGCAGGCTGCTGTCCATGTTCAGCGAGCTGTTGCTGTAGCCGGCCACCAGGCCGAGGCGCGTGTCGCTGGCGACCTGGCTGTCGACGCCGAGCAGGAAGCCGCCGACCGAATGCCGGTAGCCTTCGCTGCCGTGGCTGCCATCGGCGCTCTTGCCCCAGGAACCGAGCGCCTTGAACCAGCCTTCGGGAGCCTCCCTGCCGGCCTCGCCGTCGCTGGCCTGGCGCAGGCGTTCGCCGACGCTGTCACGCAGATAGCGGCTGTCGTTGAGCAACAGGCCGGCGAGCGCCGGGTAGATTTCCCCGGACAATTGTTGGAAGGCCCGTTGGGCGGTTGCGGCGTTTTCCGACAGGAGCAGGCTTTCGTAGACCGGGTTGCCGGCGCCGAGCGCTTCCACGGCACCAGCGACCGCCGCCTGGTTGGGCGTCTGCGCGACGCTGGCGAGGGCCGTGCCGTTGCGTCCGATATCCAGGCGGATGGCGTTGGCCGCGTAGTCCAGGGTGCCGCCGAGGAACAGGTAGTTCGGCAATACCGCGTCGAAGCGCCCGTCGATGCCGCCGGCGGCGTCGAGGATGTCGTAGCGGCGGCCGACCAGGCTCTCGACCTGGGACTGGCTGAGCAGGTCGGGGCTGTTTTCCATGGCCAGGGTGACATTGCCGCCCGCGATGCTCGCCTTGCCGCTGGCGACGATCCGGTCGCTGGCGCTTTCCGAAAGCTCCACCGCGTAGGTCGAGCCGGATTCGAAGCGCAGGTCCCCGGCGACCTCCAGGGTGCCGATGGAGTTGCCCGCGGCCACCGTGCCGCCGGAGCGCGCCAGCAGGCCGCCGATCCTGCCGCTGCCGCCGAGGGTGCCGCCGGCATTGACTTCGACGGCGGACAGCAGCGAACCGTCGACGCTGAGCAGCCCGCCATCGACCAGGGTCGGCCCGCGATAGGTGCTGTCGCCGCTCAGGACCAGGCTGCCGGCACCGGCCTTGACCAGGCTGCCCTGGTACTGGCGCTGGGCGGCGGCCTGGTCGCGGGCCATGCCGATGGCATAGTCGGTGCGTTCCTGCTGGCTGGCGCCGGCTGGCAAGCCGTTTTCCCAGCCCTTGTCCTTCAGCGTCCGCTGCCAGGCCGCGTGCTCGGCGGCGTCCTCGGCCTGGCGCTGGAGCAGGGCGCTATCGGAAATCGGGTTGCTCCATTCGTCGCGCAGGCCGGCCGGGAGGTTGGCCTCGAAGCGGCCGAGCAATTGTCCAGGCCCATGCATCGCCCGACCGAGATCCGGCACGCCCCAGCCGACGGTGTCGGTGGGGGCGCCGGTCGGCGTGCCGTCGAGCTGGGTGGCGGTGGTCAGCAGAACCTGCAGCGCCTGCTCGTTGTTCAGGTACGGATAGCGCTGCATGACCAGGGCCAGCGCGCCGGTGGCGTGGGGCGCGGCCATCGAGGTACCGGACTTGTTGGCGTAGCCGCCGCCGGGCATGGTGCTGTTGATCAGGCGGCCGGGCGTGGTGATGCACCAGTACTTGGCGATGCCGCAGCGGTTGTAGCGCTGGCCGTTCTGCTGGTCGAGGCCGGACACGGCCAGCCAGTGGCCTTCCAGGTCCGGCTGGAAGTAGGGCAGGGCGGAGCGCACGCTGGCGTTGGCGTAGCCGCTGTTGCCGGCGCTGAAGACGTTGATCACGCCCTGGCGGGAGACGCCGGCGGCGGCGTCCAGCCAGGTGGAGCGCCCGTAGTGCTGGGCATAGGCGGCGTGCAGGCCGTCGAGGGTCTCGTAGCTGACGTCCTTGGGCTGGCTGCCCCAACTGTTGTTGATCGCCCGCACCCCGGCGTCGGCCAGCGCCTGGTAGGCGGCCTTGAAATAGTTCGGGTCGGGCGTCGGGCCGAACAGGAAGCTGTCGTTCTGGTTGGTGTTGGCGACGTACACCTGTGCCGCGTAGGCCACCCCGTGCATGCCGACGCCGTCGCGCGAGGCACCGAGGGTGCCGCCGACGTGGGTGCCGTGGGAGTCGTTGTTGCCGTTCATCGCGCCGCTGACGCTGAACGGCGTGCCGTCGACATAGGTGCCGCTGGCCGTCACCGGCTGGTAGCGCGAGGCGGGGGTATCCGGATGGCTCGGGTCGAAACCGGAGTCCATCTCGCCGATCTTCACGCCCTGGCCGTCGATGCCGGCGGCATAGGCCTGGTCGGCCCGCATCCGTTCCAGGCCCCAGTCCTGCTGGTATTCGGCGGAGCGCCAACTGGCCGGATCGCCGGGCCGACCGGCTTCGACATAGGCGGCCGTGGCCGGCTGGGCGATCCAGGCGCCCAGCAGCAGGGCGGCTGACAACGAGGTGGGGCGAGGGCGGAAGGAGTGGTCGTCGGTCATGCGGTCTCCACGCTTTATTGGTCTTGTCGGACAGGGGCGGACTCGAAGAGACAAGGTTTAGCACCGGCTTTCGCCGCGCCGGAATTCCCAGGTGGATAGTTGACAGCCGGACAAACGGCACGCTTCCCCTCTACCGCGCCCATCGGCCAGCCTGATGCCTGGCGATTCAGCCGACTGACGCTGCTGGCGCGGCGGCGGAAGGCGCCGCATAGTGCCGATTCGACGACTAGACCGGTCGTCTGGTCCTCGCGTACGCGCCGGGCCGCGGCGGCCGGCGACGACAATGAAGAGGCGAGCCATGAGCAAGACCCTCCACTACCGTGCGTGCCATCTCTGCGAGGCCATCTGCGGGCTCGCCATCGAGACCGAGAGCGACGAGGGCGGCGTGCCGCGGATCCGCTCGATCAAGGGCGACCCGCAGGACAGCTTCAGCCGCGGCCATGTCTGTCCCAAGGCGGTGGCCCTGCAGGACATCCAGGACGACCCCGACCGCCTGCGCCAGCCGTTGCGCCGGGTCGGCAGCGAGTGGCAGCCGATCGGCTGGGACGAGGCCTTCGCGCTGGTGGCCAGCCGCCTCGGCGAGATCCGCGAGCGCCATGGCAACGATGCGGTGGCGGTCTACCAGGGCAATCCGAGCGTGCACAACTACGGCCTGATGACCCATAGCAACTACTTCCTCGGCCTGCTGAAAACGCGCAACCGCTTCTCCGCGACTTCCGTCGACCAGTTGCCGCATCACCTGGTCAGCCAGCAGATGTACGGCCATGGTTTGTTGATCCCGATCCCCGACATCGACCACACCGACTTCATGCTGGTGCTCGGCGGCAACCCGCTGGCGTCCAACGGCAGCATCATGACCGTGCCGGACGTGGAGAAGCGCCTGAAGGCGCTGAAGGCCCGCGGCGGCCGGCTGGTGGTGGTCGATCCCCGGCGCAGCGAGACCGCGGCTATCGCCGACCGGCACCTGTTCATTCGTCCCGGCCAGGATGCGGCGCTGTTGCTCGGGATACTCAACACCCTGTTCGAGGAGAACCTCGGTCGCCCCACGCCGCTGCCGGTCGACGGGCTGGAGCGGGTGCGCGAGGCGGTCGCGGTCTTCGACGCCGAGTCCATGAGCGTGCGCTGTGGCGTGCCGGCCGAAAGCATTCGCCAACTGGCGCGGGATTTCGCCGCCGCCGAACGGGCGGTCTGCTATGGCCGGATGGGCGTTTCCACCCAGGCTTTCGGCACGCTCTGCCAGTGGCTGGTGCAACTGATCAACCTGGTCACCGGCAACCTCGACCGGGTCGGTGGCGCGCTGTGCACCTCGCCGGCCCTGGACCTGGTGGCGAGTACCTCGGGTGGCCACTTCGGCCGTTGGCGCAGCCGCGTCTCGGGGCTGCCGGAATATGGCGGCGAACTGCCGGTGGCGGCATTGGCGGAAGAAATCCTCGGCGAAGGCGAGGGGCAGGTGCGCGCGCTGGTCACGGTAGCCGGTAACCCGGTGCTGTCCACGCCCAACGGAAGGCGGCTCGAACAGGCCCTGGACGGCCTGGAGTTCATGCTCAGCATCGACCTCTACATCAACGAGACGACCCGCTACGCCGATCTCATCCTGCCGCCCACCGCGCCGCTGGAGCACGATCACTACGACACCACCTTCAACGTCTTCGCCGTGCGTAACGTGACCCGTTTCAACGAGGCCGTGCTGCCGCGTCCCGAGGGTGCGCTGCACGACTGGGAGATCTTCGTCGGCCTGGCGCGGGCCTTCGCCGCGCGCAACGGCCTGGAGCTGAAACCGACCCTGGAGCCGCAGCAGATGATCGACCTCGGCCTGCGCGCTGGCGCCTACGGCGACCGTTCCGAGCACAGGCTGAGCCTGGCCACTCTGCGCGAACATCCCCACGGCATCGACCTCGGGCCGCTGCGGCCGAACCTGGCGCCGCGCCTGAAGACCGTCGGCCAGCGCATCCAGGCCGCGCCGCCGCTGTTCGTCGACGACCTGCAACGCTTCGCCGCACAGCCACTGCCTGCGTCCGACCAGTTGCTGCTGATCGGACGACGCCACGTGCGCAGCAACAATTCCTGGATGCACAACTACCATCGCCTGGTGAAGGGCAAGCCGCGTCACCAGTTGCTGATGCACCCGCGCGACCTGGAGGGTCGCGGCCTGGTCGACGGGCAGCGGGTGCGGGTGCGCTCGCGGGTCGGCAGCGTCGAGGTGGAGGTGGCGGCGAGCAGCGAGATGATGCCCGGGGTGGTCAGCCTGCCGCACGGCTGGGGCCACGCGCGGCCCGGCGTGCAACTGGCGATCGCCCGCGCCCAGGCCGGCGCCAGCGCCAACGACCTGACCGACGAGCGTCATCTCGACCTGCTGTCGGGCAACGCCGCGCTCAACGGCCTGCCGGTGGAGGTGGAAGCGGCCTGAGCGGGTCGACGGAACGCGAGAGTAAAGCCGAGCGTCGCGCTAGGCTTTCCGATACAATACCGGTCATTATTTGCCGAGTTACCGTGTCGAAACGTTCCTGTTGAGGTAAGCCATGGACATCATCGAAACCATTAAAGAGCAGATCGCCAACAACCCCATCCTGCTGTACATGAAGGGTTCGCCGAACGCCCCGCAGTGCGGTTTCTCCTCGCGCGCGGCCCAGGTGCTGATGGCCTGTGGCGAGAAGTTCGCCTACGTCGACATCCTGCAGAACCCGGAAATCCGCGCCAACCTGCCGAAGTACGCGAACTGGCCGACCTTCCCGCAGCTGTGGGTCAATGGCGAACTGGTCGGCGGCAGCGACATCCTCGCCGAGATGTTCGAGAAGGGCGAACTGCAGACCCTGGTCAAGGACGCGGCGGCCAAAGCCAACGCCTGATCCGCGCATCCGACGAAGAGCCCCGCCTTGTGCGGGGTTTCTTTTTTGTCCGGAGAAACCAGCAAGGAAACCGGGAGCCTCCATGTCGGAAGTCAATCCTCGCCAGGGTCGCCTGGCTTGCATCTATTTCTTCGCCATGGCCGGGCTGGTCATCGGCAACCTGATGGGACGCATCCCGGCGCTCAAGGAGCAGACCCAGCTGGACGAGCGCGCGCTCGGCCAGGCCCTGCTCGGCGTCGGGGTCGGCGCGCTCACGGCGTTCCCGTTGAGCGGTTTTCTGGTCCAGCGCATCGGCAGTCGCAGCGTAGTGATCGGCGGTTGCCTGATCATGCTGCTGGTGTTTCCGCTGCTCGGCCTGAGCCAGGGCTGGTGGCAACTGGCCCTGGCCTTCTACGTGCTGGGCGTGAGCTTCGCCGGGATGGACGTGGCGATGAACATCCAGGCGGTGGATGTCGAGCGCCTGCTCGGCAAGCCCTGCATGTCCATGCTGCATGGCATGTACAGCCTCGGCTGCTTGGTCGGTGCGTTGAGCGCCGCGGCCCTGGCCGGACTGACGCCGTTCTGGCATTTCCTCATTCTCACCGCACTCGGCCTGCTGAGCCTGCCATTCTTCGTACGCGCGTTGCTTCCGCCGGACCCGAGCAAGGCGGGCGCGCGCAAGGGCGGCGGCTTCACCTTGCCGCCGCGGGCCTTGCTCGGCCTGGGCCTGCTGATTCTCTGCGCGTTCGTTTCCGAGGGCGGCGTGGCTGACTGGAGCGCGCTGTTCCTGCACAGCGTTCTGGATGCTTCCGAGCGGGTGGCGGCGCTGGGCTTCGCGGCGTTTTCCGCGGCGATGGTGGTGGGGCGCCTGTTCGGCGACCGCCTGCGCGGACGCATCGACGATGCGCCATTGCTGCGCGGCCTGGGTTCGCTGGCCACGCTGGGCATGCTGGTAGCGCTGTTCAGCCCCTGGCCGGCGCTGAGCATCGCCGGTTTCGGGGTGGTTGGCCTGGGGCTGTCGGTGATGGTGCCGATCGTGATCAGCGCCGCCGGCAACCAGCCGGGCATCGATCCGGTGATCGGGGTCGCCGCCGTCTCTACCGTGGGGTATGGCGGACTGCTGATGGGGCCGCCGCTGATCGGCCTGCTGGCCCACGAGATCGGCCTGCGCTGGGCATTGCTGGTGCTGGTCGGTCTTTGCCTGTTGCTGGCCCTGCGCGCCGATCTGGTCCGGCGCAGGCCGCGCAGCGCCTGAGGCTTTCTGGCGGGCAAGAAAAAAGCGCCGACGGGGCAGGCCGCCGGCGCTTCGTCGTGGTTCCCGATCAGTCGTCTTCGTGCATGTGCGACTGCAGGTAATTCTCCAGGCCGACTTTCTGGATCAGGCCCAGCTGGGTCTCCAGGTAGTCGATGTGCTCTTCTTCCGACTCCAGGATGTCCTTCAGCAGGTCGCGGCTGACGTAGTCGTGCACCTGCTCGCAATGCACGATGGCTTCGCGCAGGTCCTTGGTCGCCTTCAGCTCCAGGTTCAGGTCGCACTGCAGCATTTCCTGGGTGTTCTCGCCGATCAGCAGCTTGCCGAGGTCCTGCAGGTTGGGCAGGCCTTCGAGGAACAGGATGCGCTCGATGAGCTTGTCGGCATGCTTCATCTCGTCGATCGACTCGTGGTACTCATGGGCGCCGAGGCGCTTCAGGCCCCAGTCGTTCCACATGCGCGAGTGGAGGAAGTACTGGTTGATCGCGATCAGCTCGTTGCCGAGGATCTTGTTGAGGTGCTGGATGACTTTCTTGTCGCCTTTCATGCCGAATCCTGCCGTCGTAGTGGGTGTGATTCGCCAAGTTTGGCCGCGACGAAGCAGGGTGTCAAACCTAAGTTATTGAAATATAAGGGAAAAAGAATATGAATACGAATGTTTTCTTTCCGCGTTCTGCCGCTAAGTCATTGAATTGAAGGCATAAAAAAACCGGGCGCCAGGCCCGGTTCTTCTGAAAGAGGGATAAAAAATATTTTTCAGGCAGCGACGAACGCCGTAGTCCCGAACGCCGGTACCGGCTGGGCACTCTGCAGGTCGTTGAGGGTTTCGCGTACCACCTGCTTGGCCAGGCATGCGCACTTGCCGCACTGGGTACCGACGCCGGTGGCTTCGCGAACCTCACGATAGCTGCAGCAGCCTTCGTAGATGGCATCGCGGATCTGGTTGTCGGTAACACCTTGGCAGAGGCAGACGTACATGGCGATCTGGCTACTGGGAAGTTGAGTTGGAAAAGATACTAATAATAATGAGAATGATTGTCAAAGTTCCCTGGAGCGTTTTAGTCGGGTTTTTTTCGCCCCCCGACAAATGGCTTTGTCGGACAAAGACTTAGCGCCGGCTGGGGCGGGGTGTATGATGGTTGTTTCCCGGGGAACGGCGCCCCTGCCATCGAGGCTTCACGAGGAGCCGGCAGGCTGCGGTGCCGTCCTTCAACCTTCCGCTTAAAGGAGACATGGAATGAGCGTACTCGTAGGTAAGAAAGCGCCTGACTTCAACGTTGCCGCGGTACTGGGCAATGGCGAGATCGTCGAGAGCTTCACCCTGTCCGAGGCCATCAAGGGCAAGTACGGCCTGGTGTTCTTCTATCCGCTGGACTTCACCTTCGTCTGCCCGTCCGAGCTGATCGCCCTGGACCACCGCATCCCGGAATTCCAGGCGCGCAACGTCGAGGTGATCGGCGTTTCCATCGACTCCCACTTCACCCACAACGCCTGGCGCAACACCCCGGTGGACAAGGGCGGCATCGGCGCCGTCAAGTACACCCTGGCGGCCGACACCAAGCACGAGATCGCCAAGGCCTATGACGTCGAGTCCGACGGTGGCGTGGCCTTCCGTGGCGCGTTCCTGATCGACAAGGAAGGCGTTGTGCGCTCGCAGATCGTCAACGACCTGCCGCTGGGCCGCAACATGGACGAGCTGCTGCGTCTGGTCGATGCCCTGCAGTTCCATGAGGAGCACGGCGAAGTCTGCCCGGCCAACTGGAAGAAGGGCGACAAGGGCATGACCGCATCGCCCGAAGGCGTGGCCAAGTACCTGGCCGAGAACGCCAGCAAGCTGTAAGAAGAGCCTGCTTCGCGCGTTGGAAAAAGCCCCGCTTCGGCGGGGCTTTTTCATGGGCTCGCGAGGGCCGGCAGCCCCATCCCAGGTCACGCGCCTCGCTCCGAAGAGAGGGAGATTGCCTGACCGGTCGCGTAGGACGGATAACGTCCTGGCGTTATCCGCCTAAGTGGGCCGAGGCTCAGTCGTCGTCATCCATCCAGCCGCCCATTTCCTTCCAGCGGTTGACGATGCCGCAGAACAGCTCGGCGGTCTTCTCGGTGTCGTAGCGTGCCGAGTGCGCCTCGCGGTTGTCGAACTCCATGCCGGCGGCCTGGCAGGCCTTGGCCAGGACCGTCTGGCCGTAGGCGAGGCCAGCCAGGGTGGCGGTGTCGAAGCTGGAGAAGGGATGGAACGGATTGCGCTTGATCCCGGTACGCGCCACGGCGGCATTGAGGAAACCGAGGTCGAAGCTGCTGTTGTGGCCGACCAGGATCGCCCGCTTGCAGCCATTGGCCTTCAGCGCCTTGCGGATGCCGCGGAAGATCTCGGTGAGTGCCGCTTCCTCCTGCACCGCCATGCGCAGCGGGTGGTCAAGCTTGATGCCGGTGAATTCCAGCGCGGCCGGCTCGATGTTGGCGCCTTCGAAGGGCTCGATGCGGAAGAAGTAGGTGTGTTCCGGGAACAGGAAGCCTTTCTCGTCCATGCCGACAGTGGTCGCGGCGATTTCCAGCAGCGCGTCGGTGGCCGAGTTGAAGCCGCCGGTCTCGACGTCCACCACTACCGGCAGGTAGCCGCGGAAGCGGCGCGCCATCGGATGGCGCGGGCCGCTGGGGAGGCTGCCGTCGAATTCGTCGTCGAAGTTGTCTTCGCTCATGCCCCGGCCTCCAGCAGTTTCCAGCGGAGTGTCTCGCCGGCGCGCAGCGGTACCACGTCGAAGTCGCCGAAGGGGAGGCTGGCGGGCGCCTGCCACTCCTCGCGGACCAGGGTGATCCGGTCGGTGTTGCGCGGCAGGCCATAGAAATCCGGGCCATGCAGGCTGGCGAAGCCTTCCAGCTTGTCCAGCGCATTGCGCTGTTCGAAGGCCTCGGCATACAGCTCGATGGCGGCGTAGGCGCTGTAGCAGCCGGCGCAACCGCAGGCGGTTTCCTTGGCGTGGCGGGCGTGCGGCGCCGAGTCGGTGCCGAGGAAGAATTTCGGGTTGCCGCTCACCGCGGCGTCCAGCAGGGCTTCCTGGTGGGTGTTGCGCTTGAGGATCGGCAGGCAATAGAAATGCGGGCGGATACCGCCGACCAGCATGTGGTTGCGGTTGTACAGCAGGTGATGGGCGGTAATGGTCGCGCCGACGTTGGCCGGGGCTTCCCGGACGAACTGGGCGGCGTCGCCGGTGGTGATGTGCTCGAAGACCACTTTCAGGGTCGGGAAGCGCTCGACCACCCGGCGCAGGTGCTCGTCGATGAACTGCTTCTCGCGATCGAATACGTCGACCTCGGCGCGGGTCACCTCGCCATGCACCAGCAGTGGCATGCCGACCTCGGCCATCGCCTCGAGCGCTTCGAAGATATTGTCGATGCGGGTCACGCCAGAGTCCGAGTTGGTGGTGGCGCCTGCCGGATAGAGCTTGGCGGCATGCACGAAGCCGCTGGCCTTGGCGGTACGGATTTCCTCGGCGCTGGTGCGGTCGGTGAGGTACAGCACCATCAGCGGCTCGAAGCGGCTGGCGGCGGGACGGGCGGCGAGGATGCGCTGCCGGTAGGCGTCGGCTTCGGCGGCGTTGCGCACCGGCGGCACCAGGTTCGGCATGACGATGGCGCGGCCGAAGGTGCGGGCGGCGTCGCCGACGGTATTGGCCAGCGCGGCACCGTCACGCAGGTGAATGTGCCAGTCGTCGGGGCGCAGGAGGGTGAGACGGTCGGACATGGGGCTTCCAGGACGGGATTTCGTGGGGGGAAATGCTACCGGAAAAGGGGGGGCGGGGCACTCGCTATCAAGTTTTGTCCGGGCCGTCCGATACATCCTTCGTATTTGGACGCTTTCCCGGAGCCCGCCGTCGTGCAGCCGCGCCTTCTTCTATTGCCTTTCCTGCTCAGCAGCCTGCCGGCACTGGCGGTGACCTTCCAGACGCGGCTGGAGAGCGTCGAGTGGAAGGTCGAAGGCGACCAGTTCGAATGCCGCCTGTCGCAGCCGGTGGCGAATTTCGGGGTCGGCGAGTTCGTCCGGCGTGCCGGCGAGCAGGCGACCTTCCGCCTGAAGCCCGAGGCCCAGTGGCTGGGGCGCGGGTCGGCGACCCTGCTGGCTGCCGCGCCGCCCTGGCGACCGGGACAGGGCGACATCAACCTTGGCCAGGTCAGCATCGGCAGCGGCGAGGTGCCGTTCAACAGCAGCCAGCAACAGGCCGGTCGGTTGCTCACCGGCCTGCTCGAGGGGCGCAGCCCGCTGGTCCGCCATCGCACCTGGCAGGGCGATCGCCTGGAGGTGCGCCTGCTGCCGGCGCGCTTCGCCAGCGTCTACAGCCAGTACCAGGCCTGCATCGCCAAGCTGCTGCCGGTGAACTTCGAGCAGGTCAAGCTGGCCCAGGTCGGCTTCCCCGACGGCGGCACGGCGCTGAACGACGTGGCGCGAGCCAAGCTGGACATCATCCTGCAACTGCTCAAGGCCGATCCGAGCATCAACCGGATCGAACTCGACGGGCACTCCGACAACAGCGGCAACCGCCTGACCAACCGCGACCTGTCGCGCCGCCGCGCGCTGGCGGTGCAGGAGTACCTGAAGAGCAACGGGGTGCCGGAAAGCCAGATCAACGTGCGCTTCTACGGCGAGCGCTACCCGCTGGTGGCCAACAACAGCGCCGCCAACCGTGCGCGCAACCGCCGGGTCACCGTGCACCTGTCGCGCGAGGCGGTGGTCGAGCCGGCGACGGAAGCGCCGAAGGCCGAGGACAAGCCGGCGCCGCCCGCGGCAGAACCTGCCGCACCGAAGCCTCCGGCCGCCTCGCTTCAGGGAAAACCCACGGTTTGAGTCGCGCAAACGATAGAATCTGTCGCTTTTGCGTCTAAAGCTGTCGCCCCTCTGTAATTTCCCGAATGCCCTGCGTAGAATTGTCGCTTTTCGTGACGACCCCCGTGGAGTGATGGCATGGCGGATGTGAAGAAGGTAGTCCTGGCGTATTCCGGCGGCCTGGATACCTCGGTAATTCTGAAGTGGTTGCAAGATACCTATAACTGCGAAGTGGTGACCTTCACCGCCGACCTCGGCCAGGGCGAGGAAGTCGAACCGGCTCGCGCCAAGGCCCGCGCGATGGGCGTCAAGGAAATCTACATCGACGACCTGCGCGAAGAATTCGTCCGCGACTTCGTCTACCCGATGTTCCGCGCCAACACCGTCTACGAAGGCGAGTACCTGCTGGGCACCTCCATCGCTCGTCCGCTGATCGCCAAGCGCCTGATCGAGATCGCCAACGAGACCGGCGCCGACGCCATCTCCCACGGCGCCACCGGCAAGGGCAACGACCAGGTCCGCTTCGAGCTGGGCGCCTACGCGCTGAAGCCCGGCGTCAAGGTGATCGCGCCCTGGCGCGAGTGGGACCTGCTGTCCCGCGAGAAGCTGATGGACTATGCCGAGAAGCACGGCATCCCGATCGAGCGCCACGGCAAGAAGAAGTCGCCGTACTCGATGGACGCCAACCTCCTGCATATCTCCTACGAAGGCGGCGTGCTGGAAGATACCTGGACCGAGCACGAAGAAGACATGTGGAAGTGGACCGCTTCCCCGGAAAACGCGCCGGACACCCCGACCTACATCGAGCTGACCTACCGCAAGGGCGACATCGTCGCCATCGACGGCAAGGACATGACCCCGGCCGAGGTGCTCACCGAGCTGAACCGCGTCGGCGGGATCAACGGCATCGGCCGCCTCGACATCGTCGAGAACCGCTATGTCGGCATGAAGTCCCGTGGCTGCTACGAGACCCCCGGCGGCACCATCATGCTCAAGGCCCACCGCGCCATCGAGTCGATCACCCTGGACCGCGAAGTGGCCCACCTGAAAGACGAGCTGATGCCCAAGTACGCCAGCCTGATCTACACCGGCTACTGGTGGAGCCCGGAGCGCCTGATGCTGCAGCAGATGATCGACGCCTCGCAGGTCAACGTGAACGGCGTAGTGCGCCTGAAGCTGTACAAGGGCAACGTCGTGGTGGTGGGCCGCAAGTCCGACGACTCGCTGTTCGACGCCAACATCGCGACCTTCGAGGAAGACGGCGGCGCCTACAACCAGGCCGATGCCGCGGGCTTCATCAAGCTCAACGCGCTGCGCATGCGCATCGCCGCGAACAAGGGCCGCACGCTGTCCTGACCGACGTGCGCCGCCTGAGATGGAACGAAGAACCCCGGCCATGAGCCGGGGTTCTTCGTTCCTGATTGCTGAAAGCGATAGCCGGGGCCGTTCAGGAAGACTTCTGGATCAGTTCGATCTTGTAGCCGTCCGGGTCGGTCACGAAGGCGATCACGGTGGTACCGTGCTTCATCGGCCCGGCTTCGCGGGTGACCTGGCCGCCGTTGTTGCGGATGTCGTCGCAGGCCTGGTAGGCGTCGTCGACCTCGATGGCGATATGGCCGTAGCCGGTGCCGATCTCGTAGGCATCCACGCCCCAGTTGTGGGTAAGCTCGATCACGGCGGAATCCGCCTCGTTGCCATAGCCGACGAAGGCCAGGGTGAACTGGCCGTCGGGATAGTCGTTCTTCCTGAGCAGGGTCATGCCTAGCACCCGGGTATAGAAATCGATCGAGCGATCGATGTTTCCGACCCGGATCATGGTATGGAGAATGCGCATTTTCATTGCCTCGAGCTTCACGGTCAAAGGCGGATTTTACCATGTGGCCGGCAACCGGCTGCGAGATCGGGATTGTCCCCGTCCCGGCGACCGGCCCTTTGCCGGACTTCCCTTCCTACGGGGCGTTTCGCCTCTTCCCTGGGCCGGCCGTCGATAGCCGGTCGGCCTGCCTCCGCCACCTTCCCGAGCTGCCCGCTGCGTCTCCGAGCGTGCCAGGCGTCCCGCCCCCGGTGACCGGCCGAAAGCTCGCTGCGCCTTCGCCATGAGGTCGGAAAAAAGGGGGGTTGACCTTGCCAAGGTGTCAAGGTCGATAACCGGCCACGGAAGCGGTTTCGTCCAGCCAGGCCACGCAGGCTCAGACCAGGAAGGCATAACAATGAATCTCAGACACTTCATCCGCATCACCGCGACGCTAGGTGTCGCGGCCCTTATCGCTGGCTGCGGGGAATCGGCGCCGCCCGGGGCGGCGAGCGCCCCGCCAAGCGTTCCCGTCGCCGAGGTGGTGGTTCGCCCGGTGACACCCTACGCCGAGTTCACCGGCTCGCTGACCGCTGTCGAGCAGGTAGAACTACGGCCGCGCGTCGCCGGCTACATCCAGGACGTTACGGTGCCGGAAGGCCGCCTGGTAGAGAAGGGCCAGCAACTGTTCCTCATCGACCCGCGCGTGTTCAAGGCGGCGCAGGATGCCGCCAGGGCGCGCCTGCGCGAGGCCGAGGCCGCGGCGTTGCTGGCGCGCACCGAACACGAGCGAGCCGAGCTGCTGTATGCGCGGAAGGTCGTCGCCCGGGAGCGGCTCGACAGCGCCATCGCCTCGCGCAATGCCAGCAAGGCCCAGGTCGATGCGGCCAGGGCCGCCCTCGACGCGGCGCAACTGGATCTCGGCTTCACGCGGGTGACGGCACCGATCGGCGGGCGTGTCGGGCATATCCAGGTCACCGAGGGCAACTACGTCACCAATGGCGTCACCGCGCTGACCAGCATCGTTTCGGTCGATCCGCTGTACGTGTACTTCGATGTCGACGAGCGCACCTACCTGCAGGCCCTGGCGCCGACCCGCGGCAGGGAAGGCGAGCAGGCCCCCAGGGTCAAGGTGGCGCTGCTCACCGACGAGTCCTATGGACGAAGCAGTCGCCTCGATTTCCTCGCCAATGCCGCCGACCGCGGGACCGGCACGGTCCGGGTTCGGGCGGTGGTCGACAACCCGGACGGGCAACTGACGCCGGGGCTGTTCGCCAAGGTCAGGCTGGAGACCGGCAAGCCTCACGAGCAGGTGCTGGTCGCCGACCATTCCATCGGCACCGACCAGGGCCGGCGCTATGTGCTGGTCGTCGACGAAGGCAACAAGACCCAGTACCGGCCGGTGGAACTCGGCCCGATGGTCGACGGCCTGCGGGTCGTCCGCCAGGGCCTGCAGCCGGGCGAGCGCATCGTCGTCAAGGGCCTGGTGCGGCCGGACATGCAGATCACGCCGCTCCTTGCGGAAATCGATGGCACGCCCGTCGACCTGTCGAAGACCGTGGGGGCCGCACAATGACATTCCCACGCTTCTTCATCGATAGGCCGATCTTCGCCATCGTTCTTTCGGTGCTGATGATGATCGGAGGCATCGTTTCGTTCTTCCAGTTGCCGCTGAGCGAATACCCGGCGGTGACGCCGCCGACCGTGCAGGTGACCACCGCCTATCCCGGCGCCAACCCCGACGTGATCGCGCAGACGGTGGCGACGCCGCTGGAGCAGGCGATCACCGGGGTCGAGGGGATGCTGTACATGTCCTCGCAGTCGGCCACCGACGGGCGAATGATCCTGACCATCACCTTCGACCAGCACATCGATCCCGACATGGCCCAGATCCAGGTGCAGAACCGGGTCTCGCGGGTGCTCTCGCGCCTGCCCGACGAGGTGCAGCGGCAGGGCGTGGTCACCCAGAAGACCTCGCCGGACATCCTCATGGTGGTGCACCTGCTGTCGCCGGAACAACGCTACGACCCGCTGTACATCTCGAACTACGCCTACCTCCAGGTACGCGACGAACTGCTGCGCCTGCCGGGGATCAGCGATGTGGTGGTGTGGGGCGCCGGCGAATACAGCATGCGCCTGTGGCTCGACCCCGACCTGATCGCCGCGCGCGGGCTGACGGCGGGCGAGGTGATCGCCGCGGTTCGCGAGCAGAACGTCCAGGTGGCGGCCGGCGCCGTCGGCCAGGCGCCGGACTCCACCGCGGCCTTCCAGGTCACGGTGAATACCCTCGGGCGCCTGAGCGACGAAGAGCAGTTCGGCGACATCATCGTCCGCACCGGCGCCGACGGCCAGGTGACGCGCCTGCGCGACGTCGCGCGGATCGAGATGGGCGGCGATGCCTATGCGCTGCGCAGCCTGCTGGACGGCGAGCCGGCGGTGGCCTTGCAGATCGTCCAGAGCCCCGGAGCCAACGCGCTGGATACCGCCGAGGCGGTGCGTGCCACCGTGGCGAGGCTCGAAGGCAACTTCCCGGCCGGCCTGAGCGCGCGCATCGCCTACGACCCGACGGTGTTCGTCCGCGCTTCGTTGCAGACCGTGGCCACCACCCTGCTGGAGGCGATCCTGCTGGTCGTGGTGGTGGTGGTGCTGTTCCTGCGTAGCTGGCGTGCTTCGCTGATTCCGCTGATGGCCGTGCCGGTCTCGCTGGTCGGCACCTTCGCCATCATGCATCTGATGGGTTTCTCGCTGAATACCCTGTCGCTGTTCGGCCTGGTGCTGTCGATCGGCATCGTCGTCGATGACGCCATCGTGGTGGTGGAAAACGTCGAGCGCCACATCGAGAACGGCGAGCCGCCGCTCCAGGCCGCGCGGCGTGCGATGGACGAGGTCACCGGACCGATCATGGCGATTACCTCGGTGCTGGCGGCAGTGTTCATCCCCACGGCCTTTCTCAGTGGTCTGCAGGGCGAGTTCTATCGTCAGTTCGCCCTGACCATCGCCATCTCCACCATCCTGTCGGCGCTCAACTCGCTGACCCTCAGCCCGGCCCTGGCGGGCCTGCTGTTGCGTCCGCGGCCGGCCGGAGATGCGGTGGCGGGGCGCTTCCAGCGACTGCTCCAGGTCCTCGGCCGACCGTTGCGAAATGCCCCCGAGGCCTACGGCAACGCGGTGCGCAAGGTGGTGCGGGTGAGCGGCCTGGCCCTGGTGGTGTATGGGGGCCTGCTTGGCCTGACCTGGGTCGGTTTCCAGGCGGTGCCGCCGGGCTTCGTGCCGATGCAGGACAAGTACTATCTGGTCGGCATCGCCCAGTTGCCGAACGGAGCGTCGCTGGAGCGTACCGAAGCGGTGGTCAGGCAGATGTCCCGGATCGGCCTCGACGAGCCGGGGGTGGAGAGCGTCGTGGCCTTCCCGGGCCTGTCGGTGAACGGCTTCGTCAACGTGCCGAACGCCGCGGTCATGTTCTTCATGCTCGACCCGTTCGAATCGCGCACCTCCGCCGATCTCGGCGCGCTGGCCATCGCCGGGCGCCTGCAAGCCAGGTTCGCCAGCATTCCCGACGGCTTCCTCGGGGTCTTCCCGCCGCCGCCGGTACCGGGGCTGGGAACCATCGGCGGCTTCAAGATGCAGGTCGAGGATCGCGGCGGCGCCGGGCTGGAAGCCCTGGCCAGGCAGACCCAGGTGCTGATGATGAAGGCCACTGAGTCCGGCCAGCTCGGGGGCTTGATGACCAGCTTCGATATCAATGCCCCGCAGCTCGAGGTGGTGGTCGACCGCACCAAGGTGAAGAGCCAGGGCGTTCGCCTGGCCGATGTGTTCGAGGCATTGCAGGTCTACCTCGGCTCGCTGTACATCAACGACTTCAACCGCTTCGGGCGCACCTACAAGGTCACTGCCCAGGCCGATGCGCCGCACCGCATGCAGGCCGAAGCCATCGGGCGCCTGCAGGTACGCAATGCCGCCGGGGCGATGTTGCCGCTGTCCTCGTTCGTCACCGTGACGCCCAGCTCCGGTCCCGACCGGGTGATCCACTACAACGGCTATCCGTCGGCCGATATCAGCGGCGGCGCGCTTCCCGGCGTCAGTTCGGGACAGGCGGTGGCGTTGATGGAGCGCCTGGCCGGCGAAGTGCTGCCCGAGGGCATGACCTTCGAATGGACCGACCTGACCTACCAGCAGAAGCTGGCCGGTAACAGCGCGCTGTTCATCTTCCCGCTGTGCGTGCTGCTGGCCTACCTGATCCTCGCCGCGCAGTACAACAGCTGGCTGTTGCCGCTGGCGGTCCTGCTGATCGTGCCGATGTGCCTGCTCAGCGCGATCGCCGGGGTGTGGCTGGTGGGCGGCGACAACAACGTGTTCGTCCAGATCGGGCTGGTGGTGCTGGTCGGCCTGGCGGCGAAGAACGCGATCCTGATCGTCGAGTTCGCCCGCACGCTGGAGGCCGAGGGCGCCCGTGCGCTGGAGGCGGTGGTCGAGGCTTGCCGCCTGCGCCTGCGGCCGATCCTGATGACCTCGCTGGCGTTCATCGCCGGCGTGGTGCCGTTGGTCATGGCCAGCGGCGCCGGAGCGGAAATGCGCCAGGCCATGGGCGTCGCGGTATTCGCCGGGATGCTCGGGGTGACGCTGTTCGGCCTGTTCCTCACGCCAGTGTTCTACGTACTGGTACGGGCACTGGCGGCGCGCCTGGAGCGACGCGCCGGCGGCAGCCTGGCGCATCTGGAGGGAGGCCGTCCATGAAGCCATACCTGCGGTCTTCGTTGAGCGCGCTGATCCTGCTGGGCGGCTGTGCCGCGGTGGGGCCCGACTATGCGCCGCCGAGCGCGTCCGCACCGGCCAGCTTCGGCGCGATGCCGGCGGGTATCGATGGCAGTGGCGTGGAGATCGAGTGGTGGCGCGGGTTCGACGAGCCAGCCCTGGAGTCTCTGATCCAGCGGGCGCTCGCGGCGAACCTCGACATCGCCCTTGCCGGCGCGCGCCTGGACGAAGCGAAGGCGCTGCTGCGCGAGAACCGCGAGGAGTTCCTGCCGCGCGGCGGGCCGGCGTTCGATTACCAGGCCCGGCGGCGCGGCGAGGTGGAAACACCGGCCGGCCAGCAGCGCGACATCGAGACCTATCGCGGCGCGCTGGATGCTTCCTGGGAAATCGACCTGTTCGGCCGGGTGCGGCGCTCGGTGGAGGCCGCCGAGGCGCAGGCGGGTTCGCGCGAGGCCCTGCTGCGCAACGTGCAGGCGAGCGTCGCGGCTACGGTTGCCATGACCTGGTTCCAGCTACTGGGCATCGAGGCCGAACTTGCGGTGGTCCATGACATCGCCGGCAACCAGCGCGACAGCCTGGAGATGGTCGAGCGCCTGGTCAGCGCCGGCTCCGCCCACGAGTTCGACCGGTTGCGCGCCGAAGCGTTATTGCACAACGTCGAGGCGGCCGTGCCCGACCTCGAACGGCGCCGCGCCGCCACCCGCAATGCGCTGGCCGTTCTCCTCGCGGAAGCCCCGCAGGCCTTCAGCCCGCCGGTCGCCCGCGCCTCCGGGGAAAGGCTGACGCTCCGCACCCTCGGGGTCGGCGACCCGGCGGGACTGCTGGCGCGTCGCGCCGACATCGCCGCGGCCGAACGCAACCTGGCGGCCGCGACCGCACGTATCGGCGTCGAGACCGCGGGGCTGTATCCGCAGGTCGAGGTACGCGGCTCGATCGGCCTGGTCGCCGGCAATCTCGATGCTTTGGACGAGAGTGGTACGTCCTTCAACGTCCTGAACCCGGTGATTCGCTGGGCGTTACTCGACCGCGGTCGCGTGCGGGCGCGGATCGCCGCCAGCGAAGCCCGTGCGCAGGAGGCATTGATCCTCTACGACCGGACGGTACTGCGCGCCCTGCAGGAGACCGATGATGCCTTCAACGGCTATGGCGCTGCCGCTGACAGGCTCCGCCTGCGCCTGCTCGAGGCGACGGCCAATCGCGAGGCGGCGCGCCTGGCCCGGGAACGCTTCGTCCAGGGGGACGGCGAGTACCTGGACGTGCTCGAGGCGGAACGCTCGGACTACCTCAGCCGGCGCGCATTGAGCATCGCGCGCACCGAGCAGCGCCTTGCCGTCGTGGGTATCTACAAGGCGCTGGGGGGTGGCTGGGAGGCCTGCGCGGGGGCGCGGCGCTGTGGCGTGGCTACCGACGATACCTCTCCAGGCGTGGCACGGCAGCGCGACAGTCGCTCCTGATCAGCCGCCGGCCTTCGCTCGACTGCCTGGGTCGAGGGCCGTGCGGCGCGTCCTCCGGTTATTTGGCGAACCCCGGGAGTACGGATTGCCTGGCGCGGATCACTCGTCCCTGTCCGCTTTATCGATAAGTCGGTTCCGAACTCTTTTTCGGTAGTTCATTCAGATGGATGAGTGAAGAGGGCAGATGGAAAGTATCTGCTCGGGACTTCAATGTTCAGAAGAGTGGGGAAGTATTACTTTCTCACTGTTCTTCAGGTACGTTCCGGCTGCCCGCCGTTTCTTATTGAATGAAGTCACTCCTGTGCCTCTGCGTTCGCGCCGCACGGAGAATATCGTCGAGAGGTTCTTCAATGGTGAGTGGAGCTGGCTGACGCGGTATCTCGGTTGTCTGGCGGAGTTGTTCTATATGTTCGAACTTGGCTTTGCTCGTTGTTTTAATTTTGCGGAATAACCTCTGGAACTATTCATATGAATTTTTGAAAGTTTGGTTTACCTGAGAGATTTATGAGTTGACCTTGTCACGATGGCAGGACTCATGGTTCGCAGGAGTCAACAAACCAGGAGGTTGCGATGTTTTCTTTCCATATTCCGAACATGACCTGCGGCGGTTGTGCCAAGACTGTCACCCGTATCCTGCACGGCGTCGATCCCCAGGCGCGCGTAGAGACCGATCCCCCTCGGCGCGAGGCCAGGGTCGAGAGCACTCTGGACAAGCACGCATTCCTCGAGGCGTTGAGCGAGGCCGGTTATCCGGAGGGCCGTTGAGTGCACGGGCATGACGCAGGCGTAGGGTCGGACAGTAGCGTTTCGCCCAGTGCCGGCAATAGGAAAATGATTTTCATTGAAGTCCGCGTTCCATATGCCATCAATGGCGCTTGGCTATTGTGGAAAGAACGCTTTGGAATTTGTAAATCAATATTTCAGTCGGCCGCGAGGTGACAGTTATGTGAACGGCAAGAGGCGCTGACAGGAAACCCTAAAAGTTATTCTCCGATGGATTTGCAGGCCTTTAGCTCGGGGTTTTTCGCAGCGCATCCAGTGTTATCGAAGAGCACCTTTCGGCGAACTCCGTTGTCCGCCGACAAGGCCGCTGCATTGCTTGACCTTGCCACCGTGGCAAGCTTTACGGTCGCCCCGCACAACAACAAAAACAAGGGTGATCCAAATGACTTCAAATCCGTTACAGCAATGCTGCAATTCTTCCTCCGATATGAATATCCGCCCCCAGCGGACAATGTCGGAACCTGCCCGAAATGCATCGGTTCTCCTGGCTGAAGCCTTGAAACCGGGTGCCTCCCTGGACCAGATCACGCTCGCGCTCGAGGCGATTCTCGCGGTCACGGCCAAAGGCCTGGGCGGTGATGCTTCGGCTTACGCGCAGTACCAGGCGTTGCTCCTGGAACTGCACGTAGGCAGCGATCCGCATACGGAGCCGACCCGCCGCTGGATGGCGAGCCAGGTCTACCTGGTCGAGGATCGTTTCGCTCCCGAGCCGGCCGGTTTCAGCGCCGTCCCGGTGGAGGAGTTCCGCAAGAAGGTCGACGCCGAGATCGAGGCGCGCAGCCGGGTGCGCCATCCCATGTCGGTCCACCTGTTCCAGGGCACGCCGCCGGTCGAGGACGTGCGCTTCTTCCTGGAACACCATTGGGTCCGTTCCTACAACTTCTACAGCCTCCTGGCGGAGCTGGCCTTCCGCTTCGAAAACATCGAGGACGCCTCGGTGTTCTACCGCAACCTCTACGGCGAGGCCGGGGCGGAGACGCCGGAGCGCTCGCACCCCGCGTTGCTGTCCCACCTGATGACCTACTTCGACATTCCGCTGCGCATCGATTTCCCGGCGCTGCATCCGCTGGAGAAGGCTTACCTCAACAACCGTATCCGTTGCGTGCGGCACACCGATGTCGCCTGGGGCCTTGCGCTCCTGTACGCGGTCGAGTCGGTGAGCTGCGTCAACCACCGGCGCATCTACGAACTCCTGCAGCGCCTGGGCGTGCCCGAGCAACCCAGCGAGTTCCATCGCCTGCACGGCACCCAGGACGAGATCGATACCGAGGAGATGTGGGCGCTGATCGCCAAGTTCGCGCCGAGCGAAGACTTCCAGCGCAAGTTCATGCAGTCGCTGGCGCGCCACTTCGAAATCAACCGGGCCTACTTCGACCTGCTCTGGGAGCAGATGCAGGCGAATTCCCTGGCCATGGCCTGATGCCTATCCAGAACAAGAACAAGGAGTACAGGATGAATACCCGCAATTTTTCCCTGCCGCAGTTGCAGAACCTGCCCATCGATGAAGCACGCATCGTTGCCGATGCGCTGGCCGTCCACGCTACTTCCCGCCAGATCGATAGCGCCGCGAGCAAGCTGGCCGCGCTGGCCGAGGCAGGGCTCAAGGGCGACCGCCAGGCCTATACCGCGTACCAGCAGTTGCTCTACGTCCTTTCGTTGAGCGACGACGTGGCGACCGCCCAGACCCGGCGTTGGCTGGCCCGGGCGATCTATCGCGTCGAAGAGCGTTTCATGCCCGCCGCCGATCTTTCCAGGGCGCTGTCCGAGGAGGATTTCCAGAAGCGTCTCGAACAGGAAATCGCCGCGCAGTCCCGCGAGCGGCACCCGATGTCGCAGTACGTGTTCTCCGGCTCGGCCTCCCGCGCGCAGCTCCAGGTGTTCCTCCGTCACCAGTGGTTCCGCACCTTCCGCCTGTACCGCGATGCGGCCGATCTGTTGGTCAACCTGACCGATGTGGACGAGGCCGCGGCGCTCGCGCGCTACCTCTATGGCGAGTTGGGCGAGGAAGACGAAAAGGGTTCGCATCCGCGCCTGCTGGCCAAGCTGCTCGAAGCCATCGGCCTGGAGGCGGACTTCCAGGCCGTCTCGACGATGCCCGAGGAAATCGCCTACCTGAACAATCGCGCCCGTGCCTTCCGGCATGCCGAGGTCGGTTGGGGGCTGGCGGTGTTCTACATCACCGAACTGGTCGTGCCGGGGAACCACGAAAAGCTCTATCGGGCCCTGCTCCAGGCCGGCCTGAGCGAGGACCAGGCGGAGTACTACAAGGTCCACATCAGCCTCGTACCGCCGCGGGCCAAGCGCGAATGGCAACTCATCGCGCGGCGGATTCCGGACGTGCAGTTCCAGAATGCGTTCCTGACCTCGCTATCGCAGCACTTCCGTGTGGAAAGGGCCTATTACGACGCGATCTGGGAAGAGATGCAGAGCGTCAAGTGACTTCCACCGGGACAAAGCGAGCACTCGAAAATGCCAAGTCACATTACGGAATCCCGTATACACGGGGGCGCCTACTCGTCCCCGGCATTCGCCGCGATCTTTTCCGATACCAACCAGGTGCGGAGGTGGCTGGATGTCGAGCGAGCCTTGGCGGCGACCCAGGCCGAGATGGGCATCATCCCCCACGAGGCGGCGCGGGAGATCGACCGCGCCGCCCAGGTGGAGCGCTTCGACCTCACCCAACTGGGCCGCGAAAGCCTGGAGACAGGGCACCTGCTGGTGCCTACCATCCGCGCCCTGGCGAGGTCGTGCGAGGGTAGCTGGGGGGAGTACGTGCACTATGGCGTGACCACCCAGGACATCCTCGACACCGGGCTGATGCTGCAGGTCAAGGAAGCCTGGGGCCATGCGCTCGGGCTCCTGCACTCGATCCGTGGCCATCTGCTGGCGCTTGCCCTGCGCCACCAGCACACGCCGATGGTTGCACGCACCCACGGGCAGCAGGCGCTGCCCACGACCTTCGGCTACAAGGTCGCCGTCTGGGTGGATGAAATCGACCGTCACCTGGCGCGCTTCGACGAAGCGCGCGAACGCGTCCTGGTCGGCAACCTGACCGGTGCCGTGGGAACCCTGGCGTCGTTCGGCGCCCAGGGCTTCGAGCTACAGCGGCGAACCCTGGCCAGGCTTGGCCTCGGCGCGCCGTCGACCAGTTGGCACAGCGCCCGGGACCGGGTGCTGGAGGTTGCCGGGTTGCTGGTCCAGGTGTCGGTGACGCTGGGCCGGGTGGCGAACGAGATCTACCACCTGCAGCGCAGCGAAATCGACGAGGTACGCGAGGGCAGCCGGCCGGGACAGGTGGGCAGCAGCACCATGCCGCACAAGCGGAACCCGTCGTCGGTCGACCTGGTCAGCGCGCTGTCGCGGCTGGTGCGGGCGCAGATGGTGGCGCTCACCGATGCCGCGTTCCAGTTGCACGAGCGCGACGGCACCGCCTGGCGCATCGAGTGGGCGGCGTTGCCGGAGCTGTTCGTCTACGCCGGCGCCTTGCTGACCCGCATGGAGGCGGTGCTGGCCGAGGGGCTCGAGGTGCGCGAGGAACGCATGCGCACCAACCTCGACCTCCTGGGTGGGCTGATCCTGTCGGAGCGGGTGATGCTCGCGCTGGCGGGGCAGTTCGGCAAGCAGACCGCCCACGAACTGCTCCATGAGATAACCCAGGCCTCCCAGCGGCAGGGCGTTCCGTTCCGCGAGGCGCTGCTCGGGCAGCCAAGGTTGCGCGGCTGTTTCAGCGCCGAGGCGCTCGAAGAACTGCTCGACCCCGTCGGCTACGTCGGCCTCGCCGCGGAGATGGTCGACCTGGTCGCCGACAAACCACGAACCGGCGCGTCGGGCGACAGGCCCGAAGGCGCCGCCTCTTCCCAAGGAAATCCCGGTCAGTCCCAGTACGTGATGGAGGATAGGTGATGGATGCTGAATCGCTGGAAATGCTTGCCCGTTCCTCGTGCACCGCGCATCCGCAGAGCTTCGGCGGCGCACCGGCCGAGTCGTCCTGCAAGCACGAACACAGTCACATCGTTGACTCTAAAACCCATGGCGGAGGCTACGCCGGTCCGGTGAGCCGACGGATCTTCTGTAGCCACTGCCGCCTGCAACGCTGGCTCGACGTGGAGGCGGCGCTGGCGCTGGCGCAGGCCGATGTCGGCGTCATTCCGCCCGAGGCCGCGCTGGAGATCGCGAAGGCCGCCAGGCTTTCGGCCGTCGACCTGCAGCAGATCGCCGACGGCGTGGCCAGCACCGGGCACTCGCTGATGCCCCTGCTGGGCGCGCTGCAAAGGAACTGCAGCCCCAGCGCGCGCGAGTACGTGCATTTCGGCGCGACCACGCAGGATATCCAGGACACCGCGCAGTCCCTGGAAATGCGCGATGTGCTGGATGAAACGGAGCGGGCGCTGGACATCCTCCTGGACCGGCTCTCGGTGCTGGCGAGCGGGACCCGCAATGCGCTGATGGTCGCCAGGACCCACTCGATCCCGGCGTTGCCGACCACCTTCGGGCTGAAGGTGGCCGGCTGGATCGACGAGTTGCTGCGTCACCGCGAACGCCTGGGCGAGGCGCGCAAGCGGATCCTGGTGGTGCAACTGTTCGGCGGCGTGGGCACGATGGCCGCCTTCGGCGACGAGGCCATTCTCCTGCTCGAAAGCTTCGCGCGGCGGCTGTCGCTGGACGTGCCGCTGGCGGGTTGGCACGTGTCCCGCGACCGGGTTACCGAGTTCGTCAGCACCCTGGCCATGGTCACCGCGTCCCTGGCGCGGATCGCCGACGAGATCCGCACCCTGAACCGCTGGGAGATCGGCGAGCTGGAGGTGGGCTGGACGCAGCAGCAGATCGGTAGCAGCACCATGCCCCACAAGCGCAATCCGGAAGGCTGCGAGCAGGTCGTGGTGCTGGCCCGGCTGGCCAAGGCCCAGGTCCTGCTCGCGCTGGACGCCATGATCCTCGAGCACGAGCGGGACTACCGCGGCACGCGCCTGGAGTGGTGTGCGGTGGCGGACGTTTCCCACTATGCGCTGATGGCGCTGTCGCTGCTGACCGACACCATCGACGGGCTCACGGTCCACGACGAGACCATGGCGCGGACGGCGAATGCATACAGCGATGCGATCTGTACCGAGGCGTTCGTCTTCGAGATGGCCAAGCAACTGGGCAAGAGCAGCGCTTACGAAATCATCTTCGAGATCACCCAGGCCTGCCAGCGCAAGCGGATTCCGATGCGCCAGGCGCTCGAGTCGGATCCGCGGGTGGGCGCCGTCATGCCGAAGGAAACCCTGGCCAGGCTGTTCGAGCCGCGGACCCATCTCGGCATGGCCGGGACCATCGTCGACAAGGTGCTGGACAAGGTCGCCAGCCACCACTGAATCACCCGCCGCCAGAGGCGGCGGTACTGCACATCAACGGAGAACAAGAATGACAAAGGCTAACGAGATCGAAACCGCGAAGGTCAAGCAGTTTTCAGCGCGGATCATGGAGGACTACGGCAATACCCTGCGCGGCGCGATGCTCTACATCGGCGACCGCCTGGGGCTGTTCAAGGCGCTCGCCCATGGCCAATGGGTGACCCTGGAAGAGCTGGCGCAGCAGACCGGCTACACCACCCGCTACCTGCGCGAATGGCTGGGCAGCATGGTCACCGGCAACTACCTGGCCTACGATCCGCAGAGCAGGAGCTATCGGTTGCCGGCCGAGTTCGTCCCGGTGCTCGCCGACGAGGACTCGCCTTATTTCGCCGGCGGGATCATCCAGTTGAGCGTGCCCTTCGTGAGCATGGCGCCGAAGATCATCGAGGCCTTCCGCTGCGGCGGCGGTTGCCCCGAGGAATCCTTCCCGCTGGAAACCTGGGAAGGCATGGAGCGCATGACCATGCCCTGGTACAAGCACTTCCTCGTGCAGCACTGGATTCCTTCGCTGGATGGCGTCAAGGAAAAGCTCCAGGCGGGTGGCAGCGTGCTCGATTTCGGCTGCGGCAGCGGGCTGGCCGCGATCATGATGGCCAAGGCGTTCCCCGAAGCCCAGGTCTATGGCTGTGACTTCCACGCGCCGTCCATCGAACGCGCGCGGGCGAACGCCGAGGCTGCGGGGGTCGGCGACCGGGTGCGCTTCGAGGTCAGCGATTCCGATGCGCTGGCGGGCAAGAAGTTCGACTTCGTCACGACCTTCGTGGTCATCCACGACGCGACCGACCCGCAGCAGATGATGAAGGACCTGCGCGAGTCGACCGCCGACGATGGGACCTACCTGATGGTGGAACTCAACCTGTCGCAGGAACTGCACGAGAACATGAACCTGTTCGGTCGCGTGATGTACCCGCAGAGCACGCTGTATTGCATGACCTGTTCGCTGTCCCACGGCGGCGAGGGCCTCGGCGCCTTCATGGGCGAGGACCGCGCGCGGCAGATGGCCGAGGCCGCCGGCTTCAGTCGCTTCCGCAAGGTGCCTTCGGAGTGGCCGCCGCTGCCGGCGCTGTTCGAACTGCGACCCTGAGGGCGTTATCCGGGACGGCCGGGACGGCAACCGTCGGATAGCGGTTGCCGTGGCCGCCGCCCGGCGCGTGCCGGCTGGGCATGGCGGTCTCGGCTCGATCGCACTGGTGTTCAGGCCCGCTTCGGCGGGCTTTTCATGGCCGCCGGAAAAACGAAGCCCCGCCAATTGCGGGGCTTGCTTGCGGTGTGGACGGCGCTGCTCACAGGTCGAAGTCGTAGTCCGACAACTGGCGCTGCAGGCGGCGTTCTTCCAGCAGGTTGTCGATGATGCGACGCTTGGTCAGGTTGGTCTTGGCCACCTCGACGCTGGTTTCCTCGCCGTCATCCTCTTCAACGCCGGCTTCGTCGTCGATCTCGAGTTCTTCTTTGGCTTTTGCCATGACATTCACTCCAACTTATGGGGTGGTAATGGCGCACCTTATAGCGACAAAGCCGTGGCTGGTAAAAAAGATTTTTTCAATCGTAAAGATAGGATTTCGAATAGTTGATCAATCGTCTGAAGTCTTGTGCTTGTATTCGCACAGGTCCTCGATCCGACAGCTTCCGCATTGCGGCTTGCGCGCCTTGCAGACGTAGCGGCCATGCAGGATCAGCCAGTGGTGGGCATCGAGCAGGTACTCGCGCGGCACGAACTTCAGCAGTTTCTTCTCCACTTCCAGAACGTTCTTTCCCGGTGCTATGCCGGTGCGGTTGGCGACGCGGAAGATATGCGTGTCCACCGCCATGGCCAGTTGCCGGAAGGCGGTATTGAGCACCACGTTGGCGGTCTTGCGGCCAACCCCGGGGAGGGCTTCGAGGTCCTCGCGGTTGTCGGGGACCTGGCCGCCGTGCTTTTCGATGAGGATGCGGCAGGTTTCGATGACGTTCTTCGCCTTGCTGTTGTAGAGGCCGATGGTCTTGATGTACTCCGACAGCCCCTCGACGCCGAGGGCGTGGATCGCCTCGGGGGTGTTGGCCACCGGATAGAGGCGGGCGGTGGCCTTGTTCACCCCGACGTCGGTGGCCTGGGCGGAGAGGATCACCGCGATGAGCAGTTCGAAGGGGGTGGTGTAGGCCAGTTCGGTCCTTGGCTCGGGGTTGTCTTCGTGCAGTCGGCGGAAGATCTCCGCGCGCTTGGCGGCATTCATTCAATCACTCCAGTGACGCGGACGCGCTGGCGCTGGGTGGCGGGTACGTCGCCCGCCTGCACCTTGGCGCGTTCCGCCAGGCTTTCATCGATACGGTTCTTCAGGGCGATCAGCAGGCCGAGCATGATGAACGCGCCCGGCGGCAGGATCGCCAGCAGGAAGCCCTGGTACTGCGGGAACGGCTGGATCTTCCAGTCCGCCGCCGCCGGGCCGAACAGCAAGTGCATGTCGGCCAGCAGGGTACCCTGGCCGAGCAGCTCGCGCAGGCCGCCGAGGACCAGCAGGACCAGGGCGAAGCCGAGGCCCATCAGCAGTCCGTCGAAGCTGGCGCGCAGCACGCCGTTCTTCGCCGCGAAGGCCTCGGCGCGGCCGAGGATCACGCAGTTGGTGGTGATCAGCGGGATGAAGATGCCGAGGACCTGGTACAGCTCGTAGGTCCAGGCCTGCATCAGCAGTTCGATGCAGGTGGTCAGCGCGGCGATGATCATGACGAACGCCGGCAGCCGGATCGCCTCGCTCACCGCGCCGCGCACCAACGATACCGCGGCATTGGAGCAGGCCAGCACGAGCATGGTGGCCAGGCCCAGGCCGAGGGCGTTGACCGTCGAGTTGCTGGTGCCCAGCAGCGGGCACAGGCCGAGCAACTGGACCAGACCCGGGTTGTTGCGCCACAGGCCGTTGCGGGCGATCTCGCGGAAATCTTGTTCACTCATGTCCGGCAGCCTCTTCGGGGGCGAGCAGGCGTTCGCGGTTGGCGTCGAAGTAGCGCAGCGCCTTGTGCACGGCGCGGACCACGGCGCGCGGGGTGACGGTGGCGCCGGCGAACTGGTCGAACGTACCGCCGTCCTTCTTCACCGCCCAGCCGGCGTCCGCCGGATCGCCCAGGCTCTTGCCGTCGAAACCGTGCACCCAGGGACTCTTGGCCAGTTCGATGCGGTCGCCGAGGCCGGGGGTTTCCTTGTGCGCGACGACCCGTACGCCGAGCAGCCGGCCCTGGGCGGTGACCCCGACCAGTAGCTGGATGGCGCCGCTGTAGCCATCCGGCGCGCTGGCCTGGAGGATCACTGCGCTGGCCTGGCCGTGCAGGCGGGCGACATAGGCCGGACGCGGCGCATCCAGGCCGAGCAGCTTCGGCGCGAAGGTTGGCACCTGGCTGTCCAGCGGATGGTTGTCGTAGCTGCCCGGCGGCAGCAGTTCCAGCAGGGCGCGGCCGCGCGCCTCGCGCTGGGCTTCGGCGATGCGCGCTTCGGTGAATTGCTGCACCAGTGCTACCAGGCCCACTCCGACCAGGGCGAAGAGCCCGAGCAGGAGGGCATTGCGCAGCATCGAACGGCGAGTCGCGGCGTCCATCAGTCGCCTGCCTTGAAGCCGCGCTCGGCCTTGCGATGGCCGTAGGTGCGCGGCCGGGTGTAGTAGTCGATGGTCGGCGCCGCCAGGTTCATCAGCAGCACGGCGAACGCCACGCCATCGGGATAGCCGCCCCAGGCGCGGATGACGTAGGTGAGGACGCCGACGCCGAGGCCGAAGACCAGCCGCCCGCGATTGCTGGTGGCGCCGGACACCGGGTCGGTGACGATGAAGAAGGCGCCGAGCATGGTCGCCCCGCTGAACAGATGGAACAGTGGCGAGCCATGGGAATCGGAGCCGGAACCATTCCAGAACAGCAGGCTCATGGCGAACAGGCCGGCGAGCATGCCCAGCGGCGCGTGCCAGGTGAACAGCCGGCGCCAGAGCAGGAACAGGCCGCCGAGGAGGAACGCCAGGTTGACCCACTCGCTGCCGGCGCTACCGAGGTGGCCGAAGGCCGGGTTGCCGGCGAACAGCTCGTCGACGGTCAGGCTGCGGTCGGTCTTCAGCACGTCGAGGGCGGTGGCGTGGGCCCAGGCGTCCGGTCGGGTAGCGAGGCCGAGGAATTCGCGGAGGCTGTCGGGCAGGCCGAGGGCGCTGTCCGGCGAGGGCCAGCGGGTCATTTCCAGGGGAAACGAGACCAGCGCCACGACGTAGCCGAGCATCGCCGGGTTGAACGGGTTCTGTCCGAGGCCGCCGTACAGGTGCTTGCCGAACACCAGGGCGAAGAAGGTCGCCACCAGGGTCAGCCACCAGGGGGCGTAGGGCGGCAGGGCGACGGCCAGCAACAGGGCGGTGACCAGCGCGCTGCCGTCCTTGAGGAACACCCCCGGCGGACGTTTGCGCAGGGCCAGCATGGCGGCCTCGCAGGCCAGCGCGACGAGGCTGGCCCAGGCCAGGTTGAGCAGGGTGCCCGGGCCGTACAGCCAGGTCAGCGTCAGCAGGCCGGGGACGCAGGCGCCGAGCACCAGGCGCATGATCGCCGGGGTACGGTTGGAGCCGCGGGCGTGGGGCGAGGTGGGGCGGGGCAGGGCCATGGTCACTCCGTACCGTGTTCGGTCAGGGCGCGCTCGGCGGCGCTCAGGCGCGCGCGGGCGGCGGCGAGTGCGGCGGGGTCGGCGTTCGCCAGGCGTTCGAGCTTCTTCAGGGCGGCGCGGGCGTAGGCCAGCTCGGTCTTCAGCTCGCGGGTGCGCGGGTCGACCGGGCGCTTGTCGATCCGCACCAGCTCCGGCGCCGGCTTGCCGCAGGCGTCCTCGGCGGCATGCAGGTCGCGCTCGGCGGCTTGCAGCTCGCCGCGCAGGCGTTCCAGCTCGCTGTCCATCACCCCGGCCTGCTCGGCCTTCTTCAAGGCCGCGCGCTTGCCGACCAGGGCGATCTTCGCCCGCTTCAGCGCCGCCTGGCCGTCGTCGCCGGGCGCCGCGGGCTTCGGCGCGTGACGCTCGAGGCGGGCCAGGGTGGCTTCGCAACGCTCGACCTCGGCGCGCAGTTCGTCGAGGGTCGCCCGCTGTTCGGCGCCGGGCGCTTCGCCGAAGGCCTTTTCCGAGCGCTTGAGCTGGGCGCGGGCCATGGCGGCCTGGGCCTTGGCCTTCTTCAGTTCGGCTTCGTCGTCGAGCGCGGCAGGCGGTGCGCTGGGTAGGTCGCGCGGCAGGCTGGCTTCGGCATCGGCCAGGGCCTTGTCGGCGGCCTCGGCGGCGGCGCGCAGTTCCGCGACCAGGCCATGCTGTTCCGGGGTGTCGTGGCTGAGCAACTGTTTCTCGGCCTTCTTCAGCGCCACCCGCGCCATGCTCGCTTCGATCTTCAGCCGTTTCAGCCGTTCGCTGCCGCTACCGGCCTGCTTGCGCGCCCTGGCCCGCTCGATCGCCGCCTGCACCGGGTCGACCGCCGTGGCGGGGGCGGCTTCCTCGCGCTCGGTCTGGGCGGCGCGCGCCCGCGCGGCCTTCTCGGCGCGTTGGGCGCGTTCTGCGGCCCGGCGTTCCTCGTCGCGGCGCAGGCGAGCCTGGCGTTGCTCGAAACGCTCGCGGGACTGTTCGGCCTTCAGCAGCTTCTGCCGCTGCTCGCGGATTTCCGCCTTGGACGCGCGGTAGTACTGCACCAAGGGAATGCTCGACGGGCAGACGTAGGCGCAGGCGCCGCATTCGATGCAATCGAACAGGTTGTGGGCGAGCAATTGCTCGTGCTCGTCGCCCAGGGCGAAGAAATGCAGTTGTTGTGGCAGCAGGCTGACGGGGCAGACCCGGGCGCAGTCGCCGCAGCGGATACAGGGCATGGCCGGCACTGGTTCCGGCAGCTCCGTGGCATCGCCGGCGAGCAGGCAGTTGCAGGTCTTGATCAGCGGCACCGAGAGATCGGGCAGGGCGAAGCCCATCATCGGCCCGCCCATCAGCACGCGTTCCAGGCGTCCCTCGGCGAGGCCGGCGAACGCCAGCAGCTCGTGCACCGGCGTGCCGATCAGCGCCTCGACGTTCATCGGCCGCTCCAGGGCGCCGCCGGCGAGGGTGGTGATCCGCGAGATCAGCGGCCGACCGAGGACGACGGCATCGTGCACGGCGGCCAGGGTGCCGACGTTCTGGCACAGGATGCCGATGTCCGCCGGCAGGCCGTCCGCGGGGACTTCCCTGCCGGTGAGCAACTGGATCAGCTGGCGCTCGCCGCCCGAGGGATAGCGGGTCGGCAGGGCGACGATGCGATAGGGCCGTTCACCGAGGGCGGCGCCGAGGGCGGCGATGGCTTCCGGCTTGTCGTCCTCGATGCCGACCAGCACCTCTTCGGGGCGCAGGATCTGCACCAGGATATCGATGCCGCTCAGCACCTGCGTGGCGCGCTCGCGCATGAGCAGGTCGTCGGCGCTGATGTAGGGCTCGCATTCGGCGCCGTTCACCACCAGCGTATGGATCTTGTCCGCCGGGCGCGCGGCGAGCTTGGCGGCGGTGGGGAAGCCGGCGCCGCCGAGACCGCCGATGCCGGCCGCGCGGATACGTTCGAGCAGCGCCAGCGGGCTTTCGGCGCGGAAGTCCGGGCAGGGATGCAGCTCGGTCCAGCGCTCCAGGCCGTCGCTGGCGATGACGATGGCCGGCGCGGGAAGACCGGAGGCATGCGGATAGGGGTGTGCGCCGATCGCCACCACGGTCCCCGAGGTCGGGGCATGCAGCGCGGCGCTGACGGTGCCGTCCGGGAGGGCGATGGTCTGGCCTTTGAGCACGGCCTGGCCGACTTCCACGCAAGGCCGCGCCGGCGCGCCCATGTGCTGGCCGAGCGGCACGATGTAGCGCTGCGCCAGCGGCGCCTGCTGGATCGGCAGGGCGGTGGAGCGCTCCTTGTTGGCCGGCAGGCAGAGGCCACCGGGGAAGGCGTGCAGGGCGCTCATGCCGCTCGCTCCCGGTCGCTGGCGATCAGTCGCGGCGACGGCTGCGGCCATTTCCAGTGGCGCACGTCGTCTGGGGTTTCGCGCATCTCGATGCAGTCCACCGGACAGGGCTCCAGGCACAGGTCGCAACCGGTGCATTCGTCGGCGATCACCGTGTGCATCAGCCGTGCGGCGCCGACGATGGCGTCCACCGGGCAGGCCTGGATGCACTTGGTGCAGCCGATGCATTCGGCCTCGCGGATGTAGGCTACCCGCGGCGGGGTTTCCTCGGCGGCGTCGAGCGGCTCGGGCTCCAGGTCGAGCAGGTCGGCGAGGGCGCGGATGGTCGCTTCGCCGCCCGGCGGGCACTTGTTGATCTTGTCGCCGGCGGCGATCGCCTCGGCGTAGGGCTTGCAGCCGGGGTAGCCACACTGGCCGCACTGGGTCTGCGGCAACAGGGCGTTGACCTGCTCGGCGACCGGGTCGCCCTGGACGCGGAAGCGCACCGCCGCATAGCCGAGCAGCGCACCGCCGGCCAGGCAGATCGGCAGCAGCGCGCCGATCGCCAGGAACACGCCGTTCATGGCCGGACCAACCCGCTGAAGCCCATGAACGCCAGCGACATCAGGCCGGCGGTGATCATGCCGATGGCCGCGCCGCGGAACGGCGCCGGCACGTCGGCGATGGCGATGCGCTCGCGCAGGGCGGCGAACAGCACCAGCACCAGGGAAAAGCCCAGCCCGGCGCCGAAGCCCTGGGTAGTGGCCTGGAGGAAGCCGTATTCAGCCTTGTTGGCGTTGAGCAGGGCGACGCCGAGGACGATGCAATTGGTGGTGATCAGCGGCAGGAAGATGCCGAGCACCCGGTACAGCAGCGGGCTGGTCTTCTTCACCAGCATCTCGGTGAACTGCACCACCACCGCGATCACCAGGATGAAGCCGATGGTGCGCAGGTACTCCAGGTCCAGCGGGCGCAGCACGTAGCGTTGCAGGATATGGCTGCACATCGCCGCCAGGGTCAGGACGAAGGTGGTGGCGAGGGACAGGCCGATGGCCGTCTCGATCTTCCGCGACACGCCCATGAACGGGCACAGGCCGAGGAACTGCACCAGGACAAAGTTGTTGACCAGGATGGCACTGACCAGGATCAGGGCGAGTTCAGTCATACGCGAAGCATTCGTTGCAGGGCCGGGGCCGTCGGGGAAATCCCCTATTATCGGGTGGGATTGCCCTGCAAGGCTAGCGTACCTTCGCAGTTTGGCATGGCAACCCAGTCAGTCGCAGGCGCCGCCAGGACCCATGGTCCATGGCGGAGGCTCGTGCAAGTGCCCGCGATGTGGGTTTCAGCGCGCCAGCCGCTGCTCGATGCTTTGGCTCAGGGCCTTCAGGCGGGGCAGTACTTCTTCGGGGGGCGGGGTGTAGTCGGTGAGGTCGTCGGTGCCTTTCTGGAAGGTCTGCACCTGGATCGCTACCAGCGGATCGAGGGTGCCGCCTGTATGGGCCAGGCCGAACCAGGCGCGTTCCCGTTCGCCGGAGTCGGGGCGCGGGTCGAGGCGCCAGCCTTCGAAGGCGGCCAGGCGCTTGCCGATGTGGAGGCTGTCGAGCAGCGCGCTTTTTTTCCATTTCTGCCGGTCGTAGCCGGGACGGAAGTCGCTGTCGTAGAGGCCGCTGGTGGGACGGGTCTGCCAGGGATCGTTGGCCGAGGCGGTGAGCAGGCTGAAGATCACGTTGGGCGTGCGGGTGAAACGCAGGCTGTTCTTCAGTTCGTAGGCGGTCTTGCCGTCGTCGGCGATAAAGCCGTAGGGGAAGCAGATGCCCGGTTCGTTCGGCACTTCGTAAAGCTCGCGGGTGCGGAAACGGGCGATTAGGTCCTTGATGCGCTGGGCGGAGTTCTCGGTCGGCTTGGAGAAGGTGAAGTAATAGACCCGCTGGTTGCGCCAGAGCAGGACATGGAAGGGGATATTCTTGCTGCCAAGGATATGGGAGTCGGGGATGCCGAGATCGTGTTCGTAGATCTTGGCGAGAGGAATCTTGGCCTCCATTTCTGCGATTCCTTTTTTTATCCGTTCAATACTTTTCTCTTCGCTCTTGTTTTTTTGGAGCGTACTTATTGCTTTCTTATCTAGTTTTATGTTTTCTCTAAGATGGTCTTGGTATATTTCTGCTGTTCCTTTTATGTAGTTTGAGGCGTTATGGAATTCATTTTTATCAACCTTTTCGGAAACGTAAAAAATCATACTGTCGTAGTCATAGCTGCCGTTGTCACCTACGGCGGTCACCTCGGCGGTAAAGTTATGCCCCCCCCCTTTGGATATCTGCCAGACTCGTGAGGCATCATAAGTTGCCCACTCCATCTCCTCCGGTATCTCGAAGGTCATTCGACCCAGACACTCCTGGTATTTACTTGAGGGGGCTTCTGCCCAAGTTATATTCGAGCTGCTCAATAGGATAAGACCCATCAAAACCCTTTTCATGTGCGATGCTTTCCTTGTGCCGAGCTATCTCCATTCATGGCGACCTGGGTGGGAAGCGATCTGCTGTCCTGATGTGCCAGGATGCTTAGATTCAAGCCAGAATCATTGCGCTCACCACGGGTCCAACTGGTTGGTAGAGCCGTGATGAAACCGGAAACCCCGTTGGGTGGTGGGAAGGTTTTCACCGAAGTGAGATTAGATGAGCGCCAGAAGATTTCCTGATATGGCATCGGCTCCATCAGTTGTCCGCCCGCCCTTAACTCGCCAGGTTTTCTGTATGCCCAGGTTGGCCATATGGAGGCGGGAAATCCGTCCTCAAATCCTTTAGGCGGCTCTGGAGTCAGTTGCAGTTGAGTCTGGCTGATATTTTGGGGAATAAAATTGAAAGTCCGTTCATAGGCACGAGTATTCTCCTTGGCTAATGTTTGTATAGCTTCCCAGGCCTCTTGAGCCGCCGGGATGGACAGATAAGCACTCAACTCGCTGGCCGGCTTGACGAAACCGCCTGGCCCCTGGCTCAAGCCAAAATGCTTCTTCCACAAATTCACCCGCAACTGGTGGATGGCCTTGCCGACGATGGCGTCGTTCTTGCCGTCCAGCCTGACCGTCAGCGGCTCGCTGTCGCGCACCATCACCGCCAGCTCGGAGTCGCGCTCGCCTTGCAGGCTGCGGTCGTTGATATTGGCGCTGCCGAGGATGGCCACCCGGTCGTCGGCGATCAGCAGCTTGCTGTGCACGTAGATCTGTTCGGTGACCACCCGCCCGCCGAGCACCGCCCAGGTGCGCAGGTTGAGCAGGGTCAGGTAGCGGCTCCAGTCCTGCTGTTCGTAGACCGGGCGACCGCGAGCGTCCTTGCGCTCGATGATTTCCCGGGCCTGGGCCGGGTCGGACTTGCCTTCCAGGGCCTTGAGCGCCATCTGCCGCTGAATGCGCTTGACCAGGCTCTGTTCGCCGAACACCAGGCTCTGCTGGGTCAGGTGCACCTGGTGCATGATGTTCGGCACGTTCAGCGCGCCCTCCGGGTGCACCGGCAGGACCAGGTAGACGTGGAACGGGTGCTCGCGCTGGATGGCCCGTTCGATGCGCCGCGCCAGGGCTTCGCCGATCTCGTTGAGCAGGCCGTGCTGGGCCTCGCCGAGCTTGTGGGTGAGCCAGCCCTGGGCGTTCACGCCCCACATGGCGAGCATCGACTTGAGGAACTGGCGGGCCTCGGTGCCAGGCTCCTGGGCGATCTTCTCCACTTCGGCCCAGTCCAGCAGCCAGAGGTCGCGCTGCTCCAGGGCTTCCTCCAAGCGTATCCGGACGACGAAGTCGCGTCGCAGGCTGCCAACGTCGCGCAGACTGGCCATGGGGCCTGAAAGGGGCAGATCCTTGAAAACTTCGCCTTCCTTGCCGAACTCGCTCTGGAAGAACTGGTTCTCGATATAGATGAACTGCTGCGCCCCGGAAATCGCCAGGAGCATGGCGTCCTTGCAGTTGCTCTGGACTCCTTCGGTGGAGACGCCGACCTGCAAGGGCAGGTTCACTCCCGCGCCGAGGCGGCCGGCCTGCTCCTGTTCGAGCATGCGCGCCGCGGCGCTGCGCAGTACCTGTACGGTCATGCCGCCGCGGCGCACCTCCGGCTCTTGCGGCAACTGTTCCGGCGCGTTGATCCAGCAGGGCGTGGGTGGGTCCAGTTCGAGCCGGAGGTTGCGCTTCTCGTCCAGGTAGTTCTCCAATCCCGCGGCGGCGGCCAGGCTGTTCAGCCACTTCATCACGGCTTCCAGGGCGCTGCGTACCAGCGCCGTATCCTGTAGCGCCGGCGTCTTGGCCAGGTAGGCCTGCTGGCCGTTCCAGCGGTCGATGAAGTTGCGCGCCAGGTCGTACACCGACGGCCCTTCGATGCGGCAATGCACATCCTGCCAGGGCATGCGCGGCTGGTCGGCGGCCAGCCGGGCGTTGTCCGGCGAGGCCAATGGCTGAGGCGCTTCGTCCAGGTAGCGATAGGGTTGCTGGTGGCCTCCGGCGCGGGCCTGCAACAGCCTGTGGAGTGTCCAGAACAGCGAGCCGGCCAACTCGCCGGCCTTGCCGCTCAGGTTCTGCGGGATATCTTCGAAGCCCTTGCCGCTGATCAGGGTCAGGACCTGGCCCAGTTCGGTTTCGCTCATCCACTGGTTGATCAGGAGCAGGCTCTTGATCCGCAGGGCTTCCGGCAGGTTGAGCGCGGCCGTGCGCAGTTCCTCCAGCCAGGCGCGCAGGCGGCGTTCGAGTTCAGGCTCGATGGGCAGGGCGTCGAGGTTGTCGGCGATCAGGTTGGCAATGGCGCGGATGCTGCTGGCGACCATCTGCCGCCTGAGCGCATCGAGCCGTTCGAAGCCTTCGTCCAGGCCTTCTTTCGAGCTGTTGTAGGCGCGGCCGAGCCATTGCAGGGAGGGCAGCATCGGGCTGCGGAACAGGTCGGAAAGGTAGGCGGCGCCGTTGAGGGCGCGGGCGCGGCTGGGTGCGAGGGGAATGCTCAGCAGCGGTTCGTCGCTGGCGGCGATGTGCGGGAAGGGCGACAGGCGAAGGGTGGGCGCATGCAGCGTCAGGCTGGCGAGCGGCCTGGAAAGGTCGAACAGGGTGGCCATCATCAGGCCCATGGAGCTGACGTGTTCGTCCTCCGCCATCCAGCCAAGATGCGGTAGGCCGGGATTATAGGCGTCGTTGCCCCGGCGCCCGGAGGCGTCGAGGCTGAAATCGTTGTCGTCGCGACGGCCATAGGCAAGGTCGATCCCGCCGACATAGCCGATGCGGTTGTCGATCACCACGGATTTCTGGTGGTGGGAGAAGGCGACGCCCAGTCCCTGCATGTCGCTCTGCTGGATCGCCGGCGTACAGAAGGCGCGCGCGCCGCCCTCGAGTCCGGCGTTGAGCTGGAACACCGCGAGCATGGTTTCGAAGTCATAGGTGCCGAGGCTGCCGGAAGGGCTGAGCCAGGGCATCACGTAGACCTTCAGCGCGGGCGAGCGCTCCAGCGCCTGGCGCAGGCACTGCCAGAGGCTGCGGCGGCCGTCGAGGAGGACGTCGTAGTTGACCTGCCAGCCGGTGATGAAGATGCTCGAACTGGCGCTGTCGAGGGCGCTGTCGAGGGCGCTGGCCAGGTCGCTGAAGTAGTCCCGGCCGGTGGTGAAGAAGCGGACCCGGTTACCGGCCCGCTTTTCGGAAAAGAGGTTGGACCCCTTGATGAAACAGCCCGGTGCGGAAATGGCTACGCAGGGGCTGCCATCCTGCTGGTTGATCTGGTTGAGTTCCTTTTCGTGGAGGCCGTTGTAGGGCTTCTTCTGCAACATGGATCAGTCCTTGGCCAGTAGGTGGGAATAAAGGTCGCCTTCGCAGCAACTGTCGAGCTTGCCGCGCTGGTGTTCGAGCGGGGTGGGCGCGCGCTGGCCGCCCAGGGTGTCATGGAAGTCCAGCGCGCCCAGCGCGTGGCGCGTGGCGTCCCAACCCTCACGCTCCCGATGCGGACGGATGCCTATTCGTTGCCCCGGATACACCAGCCAGACATCGCCAGGCGCACGCTCGCAGGCGTTCGATAGCTGACGCTGTTGAGTGTCGTCCAGCACCAACCGTCCCTTCTCGTCGCTCTCGCCTTCCAATACCAGGTTGTGCTCCTTACCCTGGACGATGCGCCAGGGCGTATGAATCAAGGGGAATCCTTCGTCTCCGGGAATATCCTGCAAACGGATATCGAAGCGGTATTCGCCGTTCTGCTTCGGATCGCTGGCGTGGAGACCGGCGTTGGCGGGTTGTAGCGGGCGTCCTGCGACATCGGCGTCCGCCGCCCCCGGCGTCAACGGCATCTTGATCGCGATCCCCGAGCCGCTTCCCGGTGCGCCGCCTGCATTGATCCGTGCCAGCGGGCCGCTGATGGCGATGCCGCTTGCGTCGAGCCGGATGAAGCTGCCGCC